>ULRQ01068984.1_pt1 | contig 146348 bp, 173 predicted proteins | sample 1955491 | NCBI WGS metagenome assembly ULRQ01 (sample SAMEA4835684, study PRJEB28245) | human gut metagenome | biome: gut microbiome; material: fecal sample | place: Denmark | collected 2008 | reverse complement strand
TATTATATATATTTAAGGGGTAAACCCCTTAACAACCCAGTTAAAAGTATAATGATTTTCAAATCTTTTGTCAAGAACAATTTTTAATTAAAATTCTTTCTAAAAAAGTATTGACAGGCGCTATAGCTATAGTTTATAATATAGCCAACGCATAAAAGAAAGGATATTACATGGAACCAATTACAGCAGAAAAAGCACGTGACATGCGTTATGTCGCTCTAAAGAAGAAAAGGGAAGAGCGGTTCAATAAAGCTCAAACATATGACTATTTTACAGTTGTAATGGAAGCTATTGAAGCCGCCGCCAATGATGGTAAGAATAGTGTAGACTTCTTCCCGCATGAGTCTGATTTTTATGATGAAATTATTCAAAGTGGTAAAATCGTTCAAGCAAACGAAAAGGACTTTACCTACCAGCAGAAAGAAGTCTTTGCTGCAATTGAAGAATCTCTTGGATATAAGGTAGTATGTATTTCAAATTACCAAGCTACGTTTTTCCGTGCCGGAATTGACCGCATTGATATTACTATTAGTAAGTATTCTATCTATTGGTAGGCTAAAATGAAGCATACGCTAATTTTAATGTGCGGCGTAACACAGAGCGGCAAGTCTGTATTTGCAAAGGCAATTCAAGATTCACATGAAGACTGTATGACAATCAAGAGAGATAATTGCCGCATGTATAATTCAGAAAATGCTGATACAGTTGACAAGCGTTTCTATGGTGCAGTAAATATTGCTTTGAAATCACATCGCTATGTTGTGGCTAATGACCGCAATATCAATCGTGAAGAGCGCGATAAGTTTTTCAACAATGTAAATTGCAATGGTTGCGAAATTGTTTGTGTTTGGGTAGAGACTCCAAAAAATGTAGCAGTTGAACGCAATAAGAATCGTGATAAATACCACCGTATCAGCGAAAAAGAAATTGATGAAATGTATATGTACAAAGTCTCACCGCAAGATGATGAACCTTTTGACAAAATTGTATTTATTTCAGAGCAGCAAAACTACGCTATCGGCACAAGCAATATGCAAATCTTGCCAATCATTGACCAACTAAAAGCAATTTAATTTACAATTGAATATTGAAATCAACTACGATGAAAGGTTATAATGTTTAAAATTCTTATTTTTATTATCGGTATTATCATTACAATTGGTGGAATTGCCGCATGTCTATCTTTCTTCAAAGAAAATAAACACGAAGAGCGTGTTCCTCTAGGACTACGAGCTGTAGTTATCGTACTTGGTCTAGTAGCTATTGGTCTTAGCAGCATTTATTCTCAAGACGTAGGTGAGGTAGTTGTTCTTCGTTCTATTGGCGGTAATCTAGCTGGGTCTACTACAGATGCAGGCTTTCATTTTACCGCACCTTGGAACGATGTAATTACATTTGATACGCGCAATAACCTAATCAACTTTTACGGTAAAGACACAGAATATTCTTATGATGGTGGTTCTGCCGAAGGTCCAGCAGTTACAATCAACGACCATAGCGGCTCTAAAGCTTCGCTCGATGTTTCTGTTAATTATAGTCTTGATCCAAAGACTGCCGAGTATCTTTATACTGAATACGGTACACAAGAGAATTTCACCAAGAATTACGCAGCTAATGACCTACGTTCTGTTGCACGTGAAGTTTCTGGTCAATTCGATACCATTACAATGCTAACTGACCGTGCGCAGTATACAAAGGCTGTCCAAAAGGCTCTTGAAAAGAAGTGGTCTAAGATTGGTCTTACTGTTGAGCAGGTAAGCGTTCAGGATATTTCTTATGCCAAGTCTATTACTGATGCGTATGCTGATTCTCAGGCCGCAGAAGTAGAGAAAGCTAAGGCTCAGAACCAGCAGGAGACTGCAAAGATTAAGGGTGAAACTAAGGTTATTGAAGCCACTAAAGAAGCAGAAGCAAACCGTGTTCTCAATGAATCTCTGACTGATAATGTTCTAACCCAAGAGTACATTGATGCTCTAAAGGAAATGTCAAAGAATGGCAACACTGTAGTTGTGCCGCAAGGGTCAACACCAGTAGTAAATACAAAATAATATAAATCAGTCCCAAAGTTTCTATTGACTTTGGGACTTTTTTGCTATATAATAGATTTAAATAAAATCCAAGAGAAAGAAGAATAATGGATATTGGGTCTGTTACAGTTATTTGCATCACTGTTCTTGTGATTGCGGCAATTGCTGGAAAATGCTATATGGAGTATATAGCGCTAGAGACTAGAAAAATTCGCGCAAATGCAAGTCCGCAACAGAAAAATATTGACAACGTTCCGTACACATGTGATAATATTTGGAAGAAGAAATAATGATTTGTTTTGCTATTGGTTTCTTTTTCGGATATACTGTAGCATGTCTAATGTTTAATTCTAGGGAGTAGTAATGGCAGATTGTCTATTTGTACTATATGTACTTTTTGTATGCGGCTATTCATATGTTGCATTTGCCGCACGATTTGAGAAGTTTCGTTTTGAAATCTATAAGGCATTTCTTGATATGATTCAGATTCTAGCTTAGGGATTGTATTATGCGTGATGTAAATCGAATCTATGATATTCTTGTAAAATTCCAAGACCTATGGGAGCAATATCCTGACCAGCGTTTTGGACAGATTATCTCTAACTATCTTGTAAATGATAATGAAGATATTTTCTATATTGAAGATGATGAACTGTCCCAGCGCCTTACTGACCAGCTTTCATTGATTGAGTGGTAATATGGATGTAAATAGTCTATTATCGTCTATGACAGACGAACTAAAAGAAAATGTATATGTTGAGTTTGCGCTGTATGATGTTCCAGAACTGAAAACAGGGTCAATTTATTTAAAGGATTGGCTCACGGAAAAACACCAGGAAATCTTACAGGCAGAAGTAGTTAACTTTGGTATTAAGACAGAAAGGAATTATGGTTATTTAATGTTCACTATCTTTATTTGTATGTAAAGGATATTATGATTACTCAATATTCGCATGGTATCAATACCGAAGCAAAGCCAAGTAACAATGTAATTGACATTTATAAGAAGTGGTCTGCTGAGGAAATTCGTGCGGCACTTCAACCTAACCGTATGCCGCTAGTGAATATCTGTATCAATCTCGACCACGGTTTCAATGTAGGTTCAATCATCCGTGCATCTAATTGTTTTCTTGCAAAGGAAACTTATGTCGTTGGCCGCAAGCGCTTTGATAGAAGGGGAGCTGTGGGTAGCACTCATGTAGAGCGTGTATATCATGCGGATAATTTTGATGAAGTCCTTGAGATTCTTCATCCTCTTGGATATAGTATCTTTGCTGTAGATAATATTCCTGAATATAATCCTAAGAGTATTTTCGATGCAGACATTCCGATGAAGTCAGCGTTTGTCTATGGCAGTGAGTGCGATGGTTTGCCGCAGGAAATTATTGACAAGTGTGATGAAATGATTTATATTCGTCAAGATGGCAGCATTCGTTCATTAAATGTTGCACAAGCGGCCGCATGTTGTATGATGGAATACTCTCGACGTTATAGGATGAAAGGTTAATATGCGCTATTGCAAAATTAAAACTACTGTAAATAACGTTCCATATACTTTCTATGGACAGTTCGACAATCTAATCTCGTATGATGAAATTGACTATTATATCTCTCAAGCTATTGACTTTAACATCGAAGATGATGAAGTAGAACTTGACTTTGAAATTATGTTGATGGACGATTTTGGTGCAGAGTTTAAGTGCGAGGACATGTCTTTGAACGACTGGCTTTCAACTGTTATCTGTGATTACAAGCATGTGCGGCCTGTGCTTCAAATCTATGTCCTTGGCAACCTCATGGATAACATGGTTTCTATCTATCGTTCGTACAAAGAAGATATTAGCAAGACTCCACAATATCTCTATATGAGTGCTGAAACAACTGGAGACGAAGGATGTAAATATTCATCTGCCTGTATCGTCAAGCCAGACCAGCAGCGCGTTGAAGTAATTGAGGAAGGTTGGAAAGACCTTCTTAGCCGCATCAAACGTGATGGAAATATGGGTGGAGTATATATTAAAACTGGTATCTTAACTGTCTTCGATGTGCCGCAAGAGGATTATGAGCGATATAAGAAGAATACGGAACTAGTATTAGATTAAAGGTGGGATTTTATTGAATAACAGTGTTCAAGCTAGTGTATCTATTCCTCGTGGTATTGATGCAGTCAATGTATTAGGCCCATCTGATAAATATGTAAAAGCCATTAAAGAGCAAATTGACGATACGCTGCGTGTTAATCTTGGACGTTCTAAGGAAGAAAATAATATTGTAATTTTTGGCAAAGAGAAATCTGTATATCAAGCCCAAGAGGTATTTGAAAAGCTGATTGAAATTGCATGTTCAAAAGACGAAATCAGCACAGATGAAGTGCGACTTCTTGCTAAGCAGAGTGCAGATGGCGGCATCTTTGATAACTCTGATTCTTCTACTACGATTCTAAAATATGGCAAGAAAGAAATCAAAGTACGCACAGAAGGTCAACTTGAATACCTTAATAGTATGAGACACAATGCTATCACTATTTGTATCGGGGCAGCCGGGACCTCGAAGACCTACACAGCTGTATGTTATGCCTTATCTCAGCTGATTAGCAAGAATGTAGATACAATTGTCATTTCTCGTCCAATGGTTTCAGCTAAAGGTGAAGCTGATTTAGGAGCACTTCCCGGAACTGCCGATGAAAAGTTTTCACTATATGCACTTCCTATGATGGATGTATTTGAACGAGTCCTCGGTCGTGAGAAACTTGATTCATATATTGAAAAAGGTAAAATTAAAATGCTGCCGCTAGGATATATGCGCGGATGCTCATTATATAAGACTTTTCTTCTCGTGGATGAAGCAGAGAACATGAATCCTATTCTAGGAAAGCTCGCAGTCACACGTCTAGGCGAAGATTCTAAGATTGTTCTATGCGGCGATTTGGTTCAGCAAGATTCCAAAGGCGAAAGCGGTCTTGAATATCTTGCCAATAGTCTGAAAGATGTATCTGGTATTGGCGTTATCCGCATGACAGAAGCAGATGTTGTAAGGCACGCTCTTATCACTAAAATGTTAAATGCTTTTGCCGCATACGATGAAAAATAATTATTGACTTTTGAATTATTTTATTCTATAATATATTTAGTTTAAGAAAGGATGCGGTCATATGAATTGGAATGATTTATCACCAGAAGCAAAAATCTATATTGAGTTAAGCCCTGTAGAGTTTGCAAAAACTTCTATGGCCGCTTCTATCTCTCTATTGGAGAATGCCAAGAGCACTAAAGAGTATGAGCGTATTATCTCTAATTGTGTAAACTTGCTTACACTATGCGGCAAGTCGATTGGTTATCATCCTAATTTTACTTTGGTGAAATAAAGTTCTTGACGCTGGATACATCTTATGATATTATATATAATATAAGATGTGAAAGGATTTAATAAATGGCTGAGTTTAGTAAGCATGATATGAAGATGTTTGATTTGGCGCGAAAGGCGGCACTTGAATCTACATATGAACCTTTCAAACTCGGGGCAGTAATCTCATATAAGGGACGTGTTCTTGCTACTGGTCATAATAGTCGCAAGACTAATCCTTTGCAGAAAAAGTATAATCGCAAATATAGGACTTTTAGGTATAATGGAAAGCCTATCCATGATTATTTGCACGCTGAAATGGATTGTTTGCTAAACATTCCAAAGTGCATTGATATAAATATCAATTATAGCAAGGCAAACATCTATATTTATCGTATTTCACCCGGTAAGCCGCTTCTCATGGGCAGAAGTTTTCCTTGTGCCGCATGTCTTAACGCTTTGAGAGACAAAGGAATTCGCCATATCTATTATACTGATGACAATGGTCTTGCTTTTCAAGAACTTTACTAAGGTGATAACATGTTTATTGTAATTATAGGAATTGTTTCTATTTTTCTTTTTTCTGTATACGCATATTACTATGGAAAGCGATTTAAATAATGAATTGTATTATTATTCCTGACAAGGAAATGAATTTATATATTACAAAGCTCAATCCAAACTTTACTTTTGTATGGTGCGAGCAATATACAACAATTGTAGATTTTGTAAATGGTAAGCGTTATCCTGAGCGTGATGTATATGACGCAATTGTTCCGCATTTTATTCGTGTATATGGCGACGATGAAGCTAAGAAGATTGTTGGCAACGCTATCTTACATGACAATTTGACAAAAGCCACTCAGATTTATCACGACACTAGCCGCAAGGTTTATATCATCACTTATTAGACAAGTCCTAGACAATCTGTTTGACGGGCTATTAGCTCAAATGGACAGAGCAAAAGACTTCTAATCTTTAGGTTACAGATTCAAGTTCTGTATAGCCCACCAGACAGATTGTCAGACTTATATTAGACAGCATTTTTCTTTGAAAGGATTTATTGTGAAAATTCGTGACTGGGACGAACTTGAGTATAGCGATGATGATACTTTTGAGAAGTTTTCCCACAAAGCAAAGCTAATTCGTCAGCGCAAAGACGATACTTATAAAGCAAAACGTAAGGAAAAGTTAGAGCGCATGGAATTTGAAGAAAATGCTACAAAGGGAGAGGACTAGTCCTCTCCCTTTTTTTATAGAAAAAAATATTTGCCGCACAGTTATATATATGATATAATATTATTAAACCAAGAGAGAGGAAGATAAATGAACGAAGTCGATATGCTGCGTAATAGCTCGCTCGTGCGCGAGAAGCATCTTGCCAATGGAATCTCTTCTTTTAATTTCTCAAACAAGTGCTTTTTCAACCAAGCATGGGACTCCATCAACGTAAAGGCACGCGGACTTTTTGTGAAAGACAATAAGGTTGTTGCACGTTCGTACAACAAGTTCTTCAACATCGGTGAGCGTCCTGAGACTGAAATGGATAGCCTGCGCGAAAACCTTGTTTTCCCTGTGTGCGCATATGTCAAGTCTAACGGATTTCTTGCGATGATTTCTGCTGACCCGACCGAGGACTGCAAGCTGTTCATCGCATCCAAGAGCACTAATGAGGGAGACTTTGCAGGATATATCCGTGATGTTTTGGATAAGACGTTGACCACTGCGCAGCAGGTAGAGTTTGCGGAATATCTGCGCAAGAACGACTGCACCGCTGTCTTTGAGTGCATTGACCCTATCCATGACCCGCATATCGTTGAGTATTCATATCCTCACCTTGTGCTTCTGGACTTGGTGTACAATGATTTTGACTACAGCCATGCAGAGTATAACACTTTGATTGATGTTGCTGGACATTTTGGATTCTATTGCAAGGCTCTTAGCAAAGTCATTGCTAACTGGCAGGAGTTTGAAGCCTTCATTGACAAGTGGGCCGCACGTGCTAGCATCGAGGGCTTTGTATTCGAGGATGCAGACGGATTCATGGTGAAATATAAGACCCCTTGGTACAAGAACTGGAAGCAGGCTCGTGGAGTTTTGCAGCAGGTTTGGACTGGACGCGATATTGAGACTATCAAGAACATCAAGACCAAGCTGGCATTTGAACCTCGTCTTATGGATGCAATTCCTGAGTTCGTGGAAGAGTGCCGCGAGCAAGGTCGAGGAACTTGCCCTTCGGTAATCGAGTTGCGTAACTGGTTTGAAAATTAATCTTGACGATTGGCTATATCATATGCTATAATTATGGTATAGCCAAGAGAGAGGAAAAGATATGATGGCTTCTTATAATACCGCTATTCTGCACCTTGCAAACTATTATCTTGAGCATCATGATGATATTTCTGGGTATTATCTTGATGGTGCAATTGATATGATTCACAACATCTACGGCGTGCGCGTAGAGCGTATTTCCGCAGATATGTATAAGATTGCCGACATTTTGATGGAGGACTAACAATGCTGCACATGGACAATTCTGTGGGCAATCCCATGGTGCTTCTTGCTTCTGAGGAAGAGATGGAGCAGAAGGTAGATGCTGTAATCCAGACTATTGAAACTGAATATGACGGACATGCTTCTGCCGATATTGTCTATGACCTCTTGGATTCTTATGAGGTTGAGACTTCCGATTTGCCGCAATGGTTGTGGAATCGTTTGGCCGCATATCTTTAATGATTTTTAGGGTGATTGTCTCTTGACAATTGCCCTTTTTTGCTATATAATATAAAATAGGTTATTATGAAAGGATGATATATGATTAAATTGGCAATTCCATTTCAATTGAATGGCGAATTGAACGATGAAATCAAAGAGCTTAACATTCTCTTTTATAAATCTCGCAATTCAATTGAAGACCTTATTGACTTTGTGCAGGAGTATGAGGATACTCGCATCAATCTTGAATTCCCAGAAGGTATCCATATGCCTACAGTCAAGTCAATTAACAAAGTATCAGACAAGATTTATATCCGTGTAGCACCAACAGACATTACAAAGGCCGCAGAACTGAAAGAGAACTCATATAAGTTTTTCTTTAATCAAGATATGAAGGTTCCAACTTATTCTTGTCTTGAATCTTTTATCAATCTAGGTGTATCTGATGTATATATTGCTGATGATTTATGTTATAATCTAAAGAATGTACATGACATTTGCCAAGAGAGCAATGTTCAAATGCGGCTAATTTTAAATCAGGTGCCGTCAATGACACTTGACCGTGGTATTAACCCAAAGGCTCCAATTTTCATGCCAAAAGACATGGATACTATCAATCCATATTTTGATGTTTTTGAATTTGAATGCGGCCTGCCGTATGATTGGGCGAAGTTCGATGTCCTATATCGCGCATGGTTTATTAACAAGTATTGGCATGGTCAAATAAGCGAAATCAATGAAGATGTAGATATGGATTTTCATTGCGATGCAATTCATCCAAGTTTCACCGCAAGTAAGATTGATTGCGAACGCCGTTGCTGCAAGCGTCTATCAAATCACTGCAATAAGTGTGAAGATTTTCTGTCTCTTGGTGAGGTCTTAAAGAAAAAGCAAATCCGTTTTACAAATTAACTAATTGGGCAAATGGTTATAATCTTTTGCCCATATTTTTTATATATTTTTAAGCAATCGTCTTGTCGTATAGGAATAGAAAGAGGAATTATCCGAATGAAATTCATTAAAAACAAAACGAAAGCATTGGCTATGTGCCTATCCGTAGTGGCACTCGCTGGCGTGACAAATGCTTTTTGTGTACACGAAGCAAATGCAATTATCGTTAATGACGAAATTACAAATGCGGTAGTCCGCACAACTACACTTGATGCTATGATTCCATATAAGGAAGATGGGTATGATAACGCTCAGACATGGCTAGTGGATAAATGTAATATGAAAAACTCACAGTTTAATGAAGTCATATACATTATTCAAAATTACGGAGACTATCTTGAACAGAATGATATTCTAGAGATTCAAGATATTATGGAGAAGCAATCTGTTTGCGACACCATTACAGAACTAAAGCAATATAAAGCTCGACTTGATAGCTGGAAACAGTATGGTGCAGATAAGAAACAGAAAGCACTACAGAATAAAAAGCAAGGAGAATCAATGACATATGGCGAAAATAAAATATCATGACGGTTATGTTTTTGATAGTGGTGTTATTTTAATACATAGAAAATACAAAACAGAAAATAATCAATTTGTTTGCGATTTTAAATGTCCTAGATGTAATAAGATTTTTGAAGCAAAATTAAGGGACGTAGCATTCGGAGATACAAAATCGTGTGGATGTTTGAATCATGACCACAGGGTACAACTAGGAAAAAGTAAAGCTAAAAATTTAATCGGAAAAAGATTTGGCAAATTAACTGTTATAGAAGATTCTGGTAAAAGAAGTGGTCGTGGACATATTATATGGACTTGTCAATGTGATTGCGGGAATACTACAGAAGTTAGTTCTAATAATCTTGTTTGCGGCAATGTGTTTTCTTGTGGGTGTATACGAGAAGCAAATTTGACTGGACAGCGTTTCGGTAAATTGATTGCTATAGAAAAAATAAAAAATAATAATAGAAAAGGTATTTTTTATAAATGTCAATGTGATTGTGGAAATATTATATATGTATCATCAAAAAATCTAGCAAGCGGAGTGACTAAATCGTGCGGTTGCATGAGTTCTTATGGAGAATCAAAATTACGCTTTATTTTTGATTCATTAAATATACAATATGAAGCACAAAAACGTTTCGATGATTGCGTTAATCCACATACTAATTATCAATTCAAATTTGATTTTTATTTGCCGGATAAAAATATTTGTGTTGAATACGATGGAAAACAACACTTTACTCCAATAGAACATTTTGGTGGGATAAAGGCGTTTGAAGACGGTAAATATAGAGATTCAATAAAAAATGAATATTGTAATCAACACGGAATTCGTATGATAAGAATTTCATATAAAGAAATCGACGATATTAACGAAGAATATATTTTAAATCTTTTAAATTAAAAAAAATAGTTGACTTCTAGAAAAATATTTGTTATAATATTAACGAAGTTAAAGGAACAAAAGAATTAAAAGGAGAATGATAAATGGCAGAATCTTATGGTCTAAACTTTAATCTAGCTATGACAACGAATGAGGATGGTGTTGTAGACCTTGGAGTACATGTAACTGATTCTGACGGTCTTGACCTAGACCATAAAGCTAGTGGCAAAGACGCTATGAAGGTTATTAACGACCTTACTGGTACTCTTACGCGCGAGCTTATGGCTGTATCCAATGGCCGCAAGCAGAAGAAGGATAAGGAGAAGGCCGAAAAACTAAAGAAGGAGCGCGAAGAACGTGCGGCTAAGCTCGCTGACCTAAAGTCTCAGGCTGAGAAAATTAAGAAGCAGATTGAGGAAATCGAAAAGGACACTAAGGATACAAAGACTGTCCGCACAAGCCGTCCTTCCTATGAGTCTCTTCTTGACCAAGATTTCGCTCGTCTTCTAAAGCTATTTGGTTAAAAAAGTTCTTGCCAAGAGGTTTAAGAAGTTATATAATATAATCAAAGAAAGAGAGAGGAAGGTATCATGGATTTGTTTGTCAAAGATAAATATTACAATATTGACTCGAAGCGCGACTTGGACGTTTGCTTGAAAGAGAACGGCTTCAATTATGATGAACTAGAGTCCGTGATGCTTTCCTATCATGCGGCAGACTATGTGCATGGTGTTGAAGGTCTGTTTGGCGATGATTTGTACGAGATACAGCACGCTATCAACTCTGAATTGAGTGATTTGGAAAACGAGATTAAAAATCTCAATAGTCGTTCTTGTAAAGGTAATACCCGTGCGGATATTGCAAACCGACTTGGGTATATTTACTCAAATATTATGGACTTGAATTGTGCCAGTCAGGTATATGACAGGGACACGCTGTAAGGAGCTTTTTATGGGACAGGACATTCATGTTTATCTTGCTCGCAAGACGAGCGAGTATGCTCAGAAGAATGGATGCGAAAAGTATTATCCAGTAGAGCTGTATACTAAGTATGACAACGACGGTGCTGTTTCGTATGAATATGCAGACCCTTATTATGGCCGCAATTATGAGCTGTTTTCTTGGCTCATGGACGGTAATGGACGCGTATATGTAGATGAAGCTGACCATCCTATCGGTAAGTATCTTGAGTATGATGGTCTTGTGCCGCGAAAGATTCTCAAAGAGTGGGAAGACTGGGAAGAGAGTGGCGCATATGGATATAATGTTGTCACGCTTGCTGATATTATTGACCATTATAATATGATTGACTCTCACAAGTATGCAGTTAATGATATGCTCAGAAGTCATTCCTCTAACAATGAGCTTAAAGATAGTGTCGGTGATTTTATCGAAGATATTAAGCGTTATTGTAGCATTGAAGGAGCATATTATCTAACTCCGCAGGATATTCTTGTTGTCTATTGGTTTGACAACTAAAAAAAGTTCTTGACAAACGTTATATCAATATGGTATAATATTTTTAGTTACAAAATAAAAGTTCTGGGCAAAAGGTTATAATTTTTGTTGCGCAACTTTTATATTGTAATAGTGGTGTTAGAGCCTGCAAGATTTCTAGAGTATTGCAGGCTCATTTTTCTTTTTGGTAAAGCCAGCTTAGTATAACAGTAATACATCGCTCTTGTAAAGCGAAGCATAGGGGGCAGCACCCTAAGTTGGCTCCAATATTTTTAGTATTCTATGAGAATAATATATCTTGGTATTCCTAACCTGCTCAACGTCCGCAATGCTGGTTGATTCAACTTATGTGTATTATTCTCATAGAGTGCTAATCTTAGACACTCTCCAAGTGATTATAGTAGAGCGAACTTTGAACTCGTCTGTGCTATAATCCCAAGTCAATTAAGCGGTTCGGGCAGTCGCTATATAAATTTGCCCATTCCTTTGTTAAAAAATTATTTGACAAACAGTTAAATAATTTGATATAATATATCTAGAAGGAAAGGGAAAAAGGATAGTCAACAGTACCGTCAACAAACCAGTGACCCTGCGGCTTATTGCCAACACCCAAGAGTGTAATGCTCAGTACGCTGTTAGGTTTGACCATTTGTTTTCTTCTAGTGTAGTAAACCAAGAGAAAGGTAAGAAAGTATGGCACAGTCAATTGAGACGATGGAGCAGCGTTATCAGATGCTTATCAATCGTAAGGGTAAGAACTCAGAGAATGTAGGCATCATGCGCAAACTTCGCCGCAAGATTAACAAAGCAAAGCATGGTATCATTCTTTCTTAATTAGTAATTTAATATGCGTGACGAGAATTCAGTTACTTCATGAAGATATATGCATTTTATTTTAAGACTGCGGTACGCCGCACTTATAGTCTGAATTCAATTTTTCCGCATATTTTTTCTTGACTTCTGGTTTATATTATAGTATAATATATATAAACCAAGAGAGAGAAGGAAGTTATGAAGAAGTTCGTTATCTGTCGTGAAAAGACTTGCGGCATCTATTCAATTCGTGTCAATACTGATTGCTCTGTTGTTCGTTTTGAAATTATCAAGAGCTTTGATACGTTTGAAGAAGCTGATGATTATCTTCATAACGTCCTTTTGTCTAAGTAATTCGTTATTATATTTAAAATAGAAAAGGAGCTTTGAATGTCTGTGTCTTATGGCAAAGCCGAGGATTTGGAACGCAAGTATGCTTATATTCCCGATGATGCGGCCAATGCTCCCGCTCGTAAAAAGAAAAAGACAGTGAAGAAAGCCAATCATAAGCACACTTATGATAAGAGTATTGTTATCAATTACTTTGATAAATATGCTGGCACATGGACTTATGCTTATAGGAACGTTTGTACTATTTGCGGTCGTATCGGTGATTTTGTTGACAACGAGGGAATTATTAAAAAGACTTTCCCGCATGTCAAGCCAAGCTGGTTTGGTTTCGCTGTTGCTTTTGGATATAATGATGAATTTGCTGAATTTACTGAGTGGTCAAAGACTTGGTATCCTCTGATTATCTGGAAAGACTATCAGCCTTTGGAGGACAAGTTTATTCCAGCTGAGTTTTTTGACCAGCTTGGGATTCAGAAACAGACAAATTAAAGACGCGCCGGCACTCCGATTGGTCCTGAGAGCGGGTCCTCAAAAGACCTTGGCGGTGTACCCAGTCCGCATGTCGGTTCGAATCCGACCCGGCGTACCATTGCCGCAGTATTCCTTTAAAGACGAGGGTTGCGCTGTAAACGCAATGTCTTAGACTGGATAGGGGCGGTACCTAGATGCGGCACCAATGTTTATTAAATGCGTGATTAAGATTCAGTTACTTCATAGGGCAATTAAAATAGTCTGAATCTAACTTTTCCGCATTTATTTTATTTATTATAATGTGTGATTAAGATTCAGTTACTTCGTATGTTTAGGTTTATGTATTGTAATACTGAATCTAACTTTTCCACATTTATTAGCATAATGCGTGATGATAAATCAGTTACTTCGTTCTGGAGAAATGCGCTTACAGGTTCGACTCCTGTTCTGTGTCGGTACACATTCTGATTTAGCTTTTTTTCCGCATTTATTTTGTTAAAGTAAGCGATACGTGATAACGTTTCAGATACTTCAAATCTCCAATCTGAGCTGATTACTCATCAACCTGAAACACCTATTTCCGTATCGCTTTCTCTTGTGCGGCAAGTGATTAGTAAAGAGTTACTTCGTCATATGTTTAAATAAGAGCAGCTTTCATTAGAAAGAGGCAACCCCACCAACACTCTTTACACTTTTTCCTTGCCTTTATTTGTAAACCCCTTTCTCGCCTATATAGTGTGCGAGCTATATAGACGCAAATGTGCGTGATTATTATTCAGTTACTTCATATAGCAATTTTTATGACCATCCAACACTGAATAAACTTTTTCCGCACACATTGATATTTTATAGGGACTCTTTTGAGTCCCTATTTTTTTTGTTGACTATTGGCTATATATTATGTTATAATATATTTAAGAAATCGAAAGGAGATTCAATGAGTGTTTTTGTTATTTCTGATACTCATTTTCAGCACGAGCGAATTTGTAACTATTGTCCAGAGTCGCGTCCGTTTGATACTGTTGAAGAAATGAATGAAGCTATTGTCAAAAATTGGAATACCGTTGTATCTCCTGATGATACTGTCTATCATCTTGGTGATTGCTTTATGGGAACCCTTGAGACTGTAGCTGAGTACGGTTCTCGTCTCAATGGAAAGATTCATGTGATTCCCGGCAATCATGATACCAAGAAGCGCATTGCAGAAATGGAAAAGCTCGGTTGGATTATCGAAAACAAGGTATCTTGCCTTGATTACAACGATGTCAGTTTTATTATGATTCATGAGCGTCCCGAGGAAATGCGTGGAGACAGCGCCAATGTCATTCTGTATGGTCATGTCCATGACGCGGCTCCTAAAGGCCTTGTTGATTGGACGTATCACGTTGGTGTTGATACGAATAACCTTACTCCTGTCAATATCCATGATATTTGGCTTAATGTTCAGATGAAGAAGATTGAACTTGGAGAGTAAGATGGAAGTCAAACATAAGGTCCAGCGAATCTGTGGCAATTGCAGATTTTATAAAAATTGCAGTTGCTATCGTTTTCCGCCTAATGTAATTATTGACCCAACAGATTATAATATCTATACAGTTCATCCTTCACCGCAAAGTGGAGACAGGTGCGGCGAATGGATAATTCATCCTAAATTGGAGAAACATGACTAACGATGAATATAAAATCTCATGTGAAGGTTTAAGCCATTGTCCGCAGCATAAGTATGGTAAGAAACGCTGGGGCGATAAAGATTATTTTCATTGTGTCTGCAAAGGCCAGATTCATGATACTATTGGCGAATCTTCTTTCCTTTTTTGTGATGTAGATTCTGACCATACATGCGGAGAATGCGTTCATTGGTTAGGCAATGTTGCTTCAAAAGGAAAGCGCCATGAGAAATTCGGTTCTTGCTTTTACAGGATTGGCGGCATTGGAGCTTGGTGGCCTACGTGTTGCTCTAAGTTCGTTAAGAATATCAATGGTATAAATCATTATGATTTTATCGAAGATTATGTTTTCCAGCAGACAGGAAAGAATGATTCTTCTTCCGAATGCCGTGAAGCACGAATGGCCGCACGTGAACTTTGGAGACAAAAATATTCTTAATTTTTTTATTGACTTTTGGTTAAAAGATATGCTATAATATAGTTAAAGAAACCAAGAGAAAGAAGAAAAAATGGTTGAAGCTAATAATGTGTGCGGAAATTGCAAATATTATGAGTCAACAGATCTTTGGTATCTAGGCATCTGCCGCAAGCATCTGATTGAAGATGAACCTGATAAAGTATGCGTCAATGATTGGATGTGCAATGATGGAGAGTATGACGAAGAGGAATACAATGGAGACTAGTAAATCTGACCGTGACGCAATGATTGATTTGCTTTATGACATGTATGATGCCGATTTGGTTGATGTTGCTTTAGATACTCTTGGTGAGCATGAATTGTATGATGGTATTCCAGCTATGCTTGAAGACTATTATTTTGATGAAGATTATTAAGTCTTATCTATAATCTTATAAAGACCAAGAAAGTGCAAGATTAGTTTAATGGTAAAACAGCAGTCCTATACACTGTATTATCGCCAGATTAGCGAAAATTTTTGGTTCGAGTCCAAAATCTTGCACTATCTTGGTCTAAATTATATAATCAAACTTGTAAAAATTTTTTATTGACAAGTGCATCTTAGATATGGTATAATATAGTTATCAAGTCGAGGATAGAGCAGAAGTGGGTTCGACTCCCACTCTCGCACGGCAAGTGAGAGGCAGTTTAATTGGTTAAATACGGCCCTTACGCTTGACTAGATATATAGAAAATATAGGAAATAGCTTAACCCTATATTTTCAATTTCTAAAGCCTAGCTAGCTTTAGACTAAAAGGTTTTGCAATTATCCTTAAAATAATTGCCACTAGTGAGTAGTGTGTTAGTAGTTTAACTGGCAAAATTGCAAGGTGACGTTCTTGAGATATGAGTTCGAATCTCATTTAGCACACTAAAATTTCTCTATGGTGTAATTGGTAGCACAACGGATTTTGGTTCCGGTAGTTCATGTTCGAGACATGATAGAGAAGCCTAAATGTTCGCTTAGCTCAGTAGGTAGAGCAGCAGACTGAAAATCTGCGTGTCGGCAGTTCAATTCTGTCAGCGAACACCTTATGCGGCGTTGGTGTAATGTTAGCATACAGGCCTTCCAAGCCTTTGGTGAGAGTTAGAATCTCTTACGCCGCTCCTACCTGTTTAAAACAGCATTAGATACAGAATAATGATAACTCGCAGCGCTTCTTTATAGCGAAACTTGACAGAGAGAGAGGTCTGATGCTGTTTATATAAGATAAAATAATAAATGGGGGCATGGACATAGTCATGATGTAGCTAGATTCTCATGGATGATGACAGCTTAACTAATTCTGGTTCGAGTCCAGACGTTGTCTTAGCATAGATGGAAAATAAGCAGCCATGTGCTTATGATTATGTTATTTTGCAAAAGACATGTAGTGTAATTGGCAACACGCCCTACTATGGGATAGATAACTAACGGGGAGTTAGGCGAGCCTGCTAAGCTCAGCGTACTCTTGATAGAGTATTCGGGTCGGAACCGAATTATCCCGCCTTGTATTTTCACGCCCCTATTGGCGGTGGCTTTGAAGTTGTGCCGAAAACAGCTTTTGCGGTAGAATAGGCAACGCCGCATATTGGCAGTGGTGTTCAAGCAGCGACCGAAATGAGCAACGACTAGGAAGCAGAGCGCCGCCGCATAGCTATTCGAGAGGATAGCGAGCCTTCTTGCTAGGAGATAAGCAAGTGCTTTCACGGAGTATTAGGTGAGCCGAAACACCAAAAACAGCTATTCTGGATGCGCCGTGAATACGCATCCTGCTTTGGCTAATCAACTAGTCCAGCGACTAGGCCCGCCTAGAAAGCGGTGCGTTCCAGAGATGGAATGGAGGGCAGCACTTCGGTTAGCCGCCATAATCTTGGTCAAAATTATATAATTGCTATAATGTAATTTTTATATTATATAATTGAGTAAGCTACTTATTGGAGTAGCTACCATAGGGAAAAGCGAATAAACCTCAGCGCCTGCTTACTCAATATTATTATTGAGGTGGAACTGGGGAAGATATGGCTTTTATTTATGTAATTACAAATGATGTTAACGGAAAACAGTATGTTGGCAAAACAGATTGTACCATTGAATACCGTTTTAAAGAACATATTAGCGATTCTAGAAAACGCGCATGTGAAAAACGTCCTTTATATAATGCTATGAATAAATATGGTATTGAACATTTTCATATTGCAGAATTAGAAGAATGTTTGTCAGAATGCGCTAGCGAGAGAGAACAATTCTGGGTAAACAAACTTGATACATATAATAACGGATACAACGCTACTCGCGGTGGAGATGGTTCGCCTAAACACGACTACAAGCAAATAGCTAGTAAATATGAAGAAATGAAATCTTTTGTAAAAGTAGCTGCATTTTTTCATTGTGATACAAAAACAGTTAAAAAAGCATGTCTTGCTAATAATATTACAACACTAACAAATCAAGAGTCTATTTCTTTAAACCTGACAAAATCAGTTTTGTGCTTAGATAATAATGCTTGTGTTATTAAAAAATTTGATAGTTTAACTCATGCCGCTGAATGGCTAAAACAACAAAATCCAAATATTAAATCTCAAATTAGACATATTGTTGGACATATTAGCCAAAGTTGTCAGGGAAAACGTAAAAGTGCTTATGGATATATTTGGAAATATAATTAATATAATAGGGTAACTTCTTTTATAGAAGTTACCCTATTTTTTTTTATTGACAGACGGCAATTCAAAATGATATAATATATTTAAAGAAAAGCCAAGAGAAGGAGATAGACATGGCTAACCTTTATATTCTCGCAGGCATTCCCGGTTGCGGCAAGTCGTTTTGGGCGCATGAGCATTACGCTGAGCTTGATGCTAAGATTGTTTCGCGTGATTATATCCGCTTTGAATATATGGCGAACGACCCTGATTTTCTTCCTTCTATGGATTATTTTAAGTACGAGAAGGACGTTATTCGTGACTTCTATAAGCAGATTAACGACAATCTCTGCCATGATATTAACGTTATTGCAGATGCTACTCATATCTCTTGGAAGTCGCTTCGTCAGACAGTTGAGAATTGCGGCAAGAACGCCGATAATATTATTCTTGTATACTTCAACCGTGGTCTTGATATTGCTTTACAGCAAAATGCCAAGCGCGGTGGTGTCGAGCGTGTACCAGAGGATGTTATCAAGCGCATGTGGGCTGGACGTTATATGCCTGCTCGCGCAAAGGCCGCAGGTCTTGTAGACGAGTATATGATTGTATAGAAGGAGATTAAATGGCAACTCAAATTATTCTACCAAAAGATGCCGAAGGTAAAGAGGTTCCATTAGATACAGAGACACTATATGACGAGTATGGGAATCAGCGCAATATTGTGAAATTTATATATCATCATGACTGTGAAACTGGTGCAAAAGGATGGACAGTCGAATATGATAACGGCGTTGAAAGATTTGTTTCGCTCATGTATCTGACCCAGCCTTATACTGATAGCTGGAAGCAGCTGGAAGAGGACTTGAACAACGGAATATCTGGCGCGTCTCCATGTTGCGCTTATGCTGGCAGTAAAACCTATTCGTGTGATAAGTGTTGTTTTGAAAGCGCACGCTACTGCACGCGCAGAGTATTTACCGACATTCGTAATCGCATTCGCAAACTGAGAGGTGAAGGTTAATGGCTCGATAGTGAGTCTATAACTATGATTATGGAAAAAGATACTATATATGACCTCAAATGTATCTTAGATATTATCCAAGAGCAAGAAACATCTGACTTGCCTATTGGCTTTGAATATTGTGTATATGGAATGCCACAAAAAGAGTGTGAAGATATATGTATAATCTTGCAGAAACTTGGGTATAATGCAATTATAGGACATAGACTCGGTAGTGAGTCTACAATTACAGTGATGAAAGAGTAGATATGTGTACATTTGATTATCCAGAACATTATAATTATCTTACAAAAGACCAGCAGGAGAGCGTTCTAAGCTGGTTCAACACGACAAAAGATATTGAGCGCAGTATTATCAGCACTTCTGTAAAGAGTAAGTCTGAACGTGAACTAAAGGCTTTCTCTGAGAACCGTGAACGTTATGAAACGCAGCTTCGCAGTGCGCAGTCCATTCTACGCTCAATGGGTATCTTCGTTGAATATAATTGGCCCGGCCATGAGCATGAATATTTTCTAGCAACTACGGCAGATGCCGAGCGTTATCGTAAGGAGCATGAGTAATGGACGCATGTATTCATGGAGACGTATGCCGTGCATGGATGCGGCAGACAGGCAGTATTGCACCATTGCGTGCGTCTTGTCATCATTGTCCTTGGTTTGAACCTAAGTATCGCCATTGTGATACTTGGTTTAATAGAGATTGTATACGTGATTGGCAAGGTAGTCCAGTTGTAACTTGCCGCGCGATGATTTAGAAAGGTATTTTATGATTGCTAACGATGCCCGCACAATGGTATATGATACTTTATATAAATATGGAAACGGCTTGTTATGAGTGGATATAAATATAAAGACGGTCATGTTTTTGACACTGGCGTACAATTAGTAAAGAGACTATATAAAGATAAATATGGTCAATATACTTGTCAGTTTAAATGTCCACGATGCGGTAAAACCTTTCAAGCCTGCTTATCTGATGTTGCTCGTGGAACAACAAAATCTTGTGGATGTTTAAAGAAAGAAGTGTCAGAAAATCGTGGTAGCCATATCGTTGGAAAGCGTTTTGGTAAATTATTTGTGTTATCAAGAACGGACAAACGAAATAATGCTGGCTATGTTATATATAAATGTAAATGCGACTGCGGAAATATATGTTATGTTCCGTCATTATATCTTACACATGGGATAACAAGGTCTTGTGGATGTTTAAGAAAAGGGCGTGAGCCTAAAAATAAAAAAGATTTAAGGGGACAAAAATTTGGTAAATTAACCGTTATAGAAGACTCTGGTACAAGAGACAGCACTGGTGCGATTATATGGACTTGTAGATGTGAATGCGGTAATTATCATAATGTAAATACTTCTAATTTGTTTACAGGAAGGACTATTTCTTGCGGTTGCATTGTTTCACGGTATGAGCGCTTAATAGAAACAATTTTAAATGATAATAATGTTTCTTATATAAAACAAAAGTCGTTTGATAATTGTATAAATCCAAAAACTGGATATAAATTAAAATTTGATTTTTACCTACCTGATTATAATTGTTGCATAGAGTATGATGGAGAGCAACATTTTAAACCTATAAAATATTTTGGTGGAGAAAACAAATTAAAAAATCAACAAGAATTAGATGATATAAAAGATAAATATTGTAAAAATAACAGTATTCATCTATTAAGGATAACGTATAAAGACAAGAATAAAATTAATGATGAATATATCATGAATTTATTGAATTCTTTGTTTTAGTAGTGGAGTGGTAAATATGTTTTTTGTTATGATGGACTGGTTTGAAGATGGTGTTGATTCCTATCGTGGAATGAAGGTAATCCCTATTCTAGATAGTGATGCAGATATTGCACTTTTCCTAGCACATGACATTGCCTACAATATGGACGCTTGGGAAGAGTATGAGAAGCCGCACGATGTATATGTATTCCATAGTGATAACGGTATCTTCGATGAAGAAGATAGCTTTGTATGTTCTTATTTAGATTGCGATAAATTCAATAAATGCGGCGAGCGCAAGTTCAATGGGCGGATTCCTAAATATTGGTAGAGCTAGAAATAGCCCTATTTTTTTTTCTTGCGTGAAGCCATATAAAATGATATAATATATTTAATAAATGAAGCAGAAAGGATTTTATATGGCTTCTGAGTTTGGTTTTCGTCCGTGCAAGATTGAAGATTTGAAAGGACAGCCGAAAGTTCAAAAGATGCTGCGAATCTATATTAAGGCAGCACAGATTAAGAACGAATCTTTCCCGCACACGATTATCACAGGCCAGTCTGGATGTGGCAAGACAGCGACAGCCAATGTAATTGCTCATGAGCTTGGCTACGGGTTCAAGGCTTTCTCTGGTCCTGCGATTAACGACAAGAAAGTAATTGACGAGATTCTTCTTAATCTTAAAGACAATGACGTGCTATTCATCGACGAGATACAGTCTCTAACGAAGAAACTTCAAGAGTCTCTATATTTCGCAATGGAACAGTTCCAAGCAGACGTAACAGTAGACGGAGTAGCGACAAGGGTGAGTTTGCCGCATTTCACTCTTATTGCCGCGACTAATCTTTATGGCGGTCTTAATGATGCACTCTTGAATCGTTTTCCTATTCAAATTAAATTGGCCGCATATTCTAAGAGTGATATGGCATCTATCGTAGAGAAGATTTGCCAAGAGAAGAAAATTAAGATTGATGAAGAGAGTATCTATAAGATTGCGGCAACCACTCGCGGCATTCCACGTAATGCTAATTCTTATGTAGCCCGCGTATATGATTTTGCATTGGTTATGAATAATGGCGTAATCAATCCTGAAATTGTAGATGAAGCTCTATATGTGATGGGAATCAATAAGTTTGGTCTTAATCAAGACGATATGGATTATATGAATTTTCTTAACAGCAATACTCGTGCTGTAGGTGTAGATACAATCTGTCTTATTCTTGGTATGGATAAAGATACTGTACAGACGAAGATTGAGCCTTATCTGTTATCTAAGTGTTATATTCAAAAGCAGCCGCGTGGTCGTGTTATCACCGATTTAGGCCGTTCAATGATGGGAGAGTGTGAATAATGGACGCAGAAGCTATTCAAGAGATTGCGAACCAACTTGGTATTACGGTTGATGCAGTTACCAAAGAAGTGATTCCAGCCTTTGCACAGTTTGAAACAGCAAATTATATCTTTGGGGCTATTCTATTTGGGTGTTTATTCGCTTTGACTTTAACTTTAACGATATTTTTTATTAAAAAGGGCATAATTGAAAAAAGAAATGGTGATTTAAATCAAGACTACGATTCAAGTCTTTATTTTATAATTGGTGCTATCGCTGGGTTTTGTGCAACAGTATTTTTCGTTCTTTTGTTTTGTTCAATTTCATCCATTGCTCTTTGGGTATATTATCCTTATGGTTCTTTTATTAATTATATTTTTAATTAGTCGGAAAGAATGTGAACAATGAATACAGAAGTTATTAAAGAAATCGCAAATCAACTTGGAATTGCTGTAAGCGCTGTCACGAAAGACGTGATTCCCGCATACGCTTCGTATGCTATTGCGGCACAGGCTAGTAGAGTTATTATCCTTGTTATTCTTGCTATTTCCTGTTTAGTTGTAGCTCGATTTTGCATGGTTAAAAGTGAGGAATATGCTGATTGGGAGCAAGAAAAACTAACTAAGTATCAACGAAATTCTATGAGAGATAAGTACGAAGCTCTTGAAGCTGCAAGTTATATCTGCTATGGCCTAAGTGCAGTTTTCGCAGGTATTATGGTTATAGACCTTGCGCTTATGATTCCTTGGCTTGTATCGCCTTATGGTGCCTTCGTACATCTTCTGATACCGCAATAAAAAGTTCTTGCGTTTCGCTATATATTATTATATAATATATATAGACCAAGAGGGAAAGGAAATTACATGATTGGCTCCATGGTTCTTTATAAGGCTCTGTACGGCGATGTATATGGTGTAGTCATTGATGTTCTTCTATTCTGCGATAGTCTTGTCATTGTTGATGAAGACGGTGTGTTCCATACCGCCAAGCGTGAAAATGTCTACTATCTCTAAGGAGTTTATATGTGCAAGTATTGTAATTTCAAGATGAACACCCGCTGGGGAGAGAGCATCAACTGTAACGATTACGATAATCCAGACGAAGAAGTTGGACTTTATCTCCATTATTCAGATGTAGATAAAGCGTATTTCCTTATGGGTGAATATTGTGCCACTGAAGTCTGCGGTTTAGGTTTTTCGCATGAGATTAAGTATTGTCCTTTCTGTGGCCGCAAGCTCTAAGGAGATTTAATGAATTGCAATCTTATCTCTAACATTTTGTCGGCTTTGGAGACTATCGCATATAATGAAGGTTGGCTTATTGGTGAGTATAACGGCGAAACGCGCAGCACTTTCTATTATCGTGGTATAAAGTTTACGGTAGTAGGCCGCAAGCAAGTACCTGTCTACTTTGATATTTATTGTGAATATCAAAACGGGAAGGATGTTACGTATAGCAAGATTGGCCGCACATATCTAGGCGAGAAAGGCGTGATGGGTGAAAGTCCTGTTCAGAACTTCGCAGTCATGCTTTTTTGTGATATGGTAAAAGAATCAAAAATCCTTACTATTTTCTAGTTGACCTACGTTCTTTAATATTATATAATATTATTAAAGAAAGACAAGAGGAAGAAGAAAGATATGCGTTACGTTGTCGAATGTGAACTTAATCGTTTTCAAGCATGGTCTGGCGGCAAGATTTGGTTGAAAGAGCTGATTGACCATCCAAAGGCTTACGATTATATCGTTGACCTGATTGAAGAATCTGAGTTGTACGGAGAGGGCGAAGCCAGCACCGAGACTGATATTAACGATTATCTTTGGTTCTATATGAAATACGATTTGGAAGAAGCCGGGTTCCTCAATAAAGACCATGAGTGGGTTGAGGATGACGACGAAGAGGAAGAGGACGAAAATGATTAAGCTGTCTGTCGGAGATTACGTTACTTATACTGGTCCTGCTGGTCTTGTAAGTGTCGTTAAGATTCTGCACTTCAATAGTAATGGAACAGTCCTCGTCAAATATCTAAATGGCTCTACCGTTCACGTACCAGAGAATAAGTTGTCTCTATACTAATTGTAAACAGGGGCGCAAGCCCCTGTTTTTGTTTTCCAAGAGAGGAAAGAAAATGAAGAGCGCTAAGGTTTTGTTTGACACGATTCATGGTAAGTGCAGTAATGGTGATATGTATAACTGGAAAGCATGTAAGCCTAAAGAGTATGATAATGTGGTATCATTCGATGTGCGGCAAAAGGCAGGCAATCAGCTTCTTTGCTCTTGCGCCCTAAGCTGTTTTGAGGAGTATGTATGTGATTGTGATTATCCTGTTGGTCGTGTACATTTTTTGTTTTACGATGGTTGCGATTCGTTAGAGTTTAATGTAGAGGATTATAAATGCGAGGTCGGTAGTATCTATATGAATGATATTATTGATATAGCAATTGATATGCTCTACCGATAATTTTATACTTGCGGCCAGTCTTATATTATTATATAATATATATAAAGAAAGACAAGGAAGGGATATAACATGACCCAAAGCAGCAAGAAGTTCAAGCAAATTATTAATCAGGTTTTCGCTAACGTCAACCATGCGATGCAGATGTGCCACAAAGATGTGGCAATTGCAAGTATGGATGGGCAGACTTATACTTATGCTTTTGGAGACAAGCATGTGACCGTCACGGCTTATGTTAACTATAAGGGCTTTGAATATGCGCCGCAATTCACTATTGCCGCACTCGGCAGTGACGATGTTGAGGGATTGACCGTATATAGTGCAGGTTATATGGAGTGTGCATATATCTATGCGGCCATTTGCGGAGAGCTGGGAGTGTAAGATGAACAAGTTTATGAATCAGCTTATCCATGATTTTATGTATGATAATGTTTCCAAGTACTTTTGGCATATCCTTGATATGTCCGAGAAGAAAGAAGATAGGCTTTATATTCGAGTCGCTTCTGATATTTCACATAAGATTGCTGAGTGTAATATTCATATTTATCCCAACGGCGATTTGGACGATAGCGATTCTGCTGCTTACAATTTTGTGTTATGTTTTCGAGACGGTGAGGGAGAGTGCGCTAGAACTTGCGTTGGTCTTTTAGACCGTATTTCAGATGCCGCGCACGTTCTTGACTGTCTATTGGCAGCAAGCGATTTTGATAAGGATTAATCATGAGTTATTATCTAACTGATGAAATTATTGAGAGCTTGACTGAATATGCCTCCAAGGTTGAACAAGCATACCGCGAGCGTCCTTTATGTCATTTTGATTGGAAACCCGCGCGTATTGAGGCAGACAGAATTCATCCTAACAAGGTACTTTTTGATATTGTTTGGCTTGATGATGAATCGCTTAAAGGCTGTGTGTCTGTCGATGACGTAGTGATTACTGATTATAATATGAAAAAGCTGCACAAGCTAGACTTTTCGATTTGGGAGTATAACCATTATTTGGGTAATTCAACGGCGAAGTTCGTCATTCCGTATCATGGTGGTAATGACTGGGACTCTATTGGTCAATACATCTATGGCTTTGTAGATGAAGTTGATACTTTGCTACGTTGCTATTAAAATTTTGGCCGCATGTCTAAAATTTTTCTTGCAGATGGTGAAATAATAGTATATAATATAAGTATACCAAGAGGGAAAGGAAAGTATATGAAGCGCAACGATTACGTACAGTATCTTAACCCCTACACTCACAAGTTTATCATCTGCCAGATTGAAGAGATTTACGGAGATGGTCATGTTCTTCTGTATGCGGTCGATACGAATGAAGCATTTCTGGTCAACATTTGGGAACTTTTGTCTTATTAAGGAGTAATTTATGATTTTACCAAACGAAGTAAAAAAGAAGTCTTTTAAAAATTCCGACTCTGAGAACTATTCTCAGACTCTTGAAGTGAAGATTGATGATGCTCTTAGGTATGACTCAGGCAAGAATCGCGTGCATTGTGATCTTGTTCTTCATTGTCTTACCACTCGCAGCATTAATACTCTTTTTAAATATATTGATGCTGGATACGATGTTATGATTAGCAATGACTGTGATGAAAATGATATAACATTGACTATTTATCATTATTTTAAGGAGTAAATGTGATTCAACCTTTAGAGTTTAAGCGTGAATACCTTCATAATAATCCTTCTTCTACATACCAAAATACTAGTCTTGAGACTATGATTGACGCAGCTTTAAAATACCACGCCTATGATAATACTATGTATTGTACTCTTTATCTTATGGGACTTAATGCAGCTGATATTAAAGTTCTTGCCAAGTATGCCGAAGCTGGATATAGTATTGTTATTCACACTGCACATCATTGTTATGATACTGATGATATAGAACTAACTGTTTGTTACCATTATTAATATTAGTTTCAAAAAGTTCTTGCGCTCTGCCTAAAATTGTTATATAATATAATTAAAGAAACCAAGAGAGAGAAGTTCTTTTATGTGCAAGTATTGTGAATATAGTGGCAATGTTAAGTTTGGCGCCAATATGCTTGATGATAGCTATAGCGAGGGTGAGGGCTATTCCATCACTATTTGCGATGTCTTTAAGAATCCGCAGCACAAGTTTATTTGCATTGAAGATGAAGATGGCGAGTCGGCTGCTAGCTCGATTGATATTAACTTCTGCCCCATCTGTGGACGTAAACTTTAAGGAGATAAACATGGAACAACGTTGGTGTGACTCCGATGATTTGCTGCAAGATTATTATGATTTTGTTCGTAGCAAGGCTATGAGAGACGTGTTCTATAACCAAGAGCACATCGTGTATATGGTAAATGAGCTTGGCAAAGGCCGCAATCCTAAGTTCAAAGACGATGCCATTGATAAGATTTATGAGATTGTATGCGGCGCAGTCGATGATATGGTATTGCATATCACTATGGATATTATCAAGGCTCTTCATGAGAACGCGATTGATATGTCTGAGAACGTTGCTGATGAATATAACTTCTACTTCGGTCTAGAAGAAGGGGACGAAGGTTTCGCTCATAGTGTAGACCAATAGAGCAGAAAATAATACTTGCGGTTTGCTTTTTATTATTATATAATATAATTAAAGAAAGGCAAGGAAGAAAGGTTTTCCAATATGGCTAAGTACATGAAGGCTAACATCATCTTCAACAAGTTCTACGAGGGCGATGGTCGTTTCTGCGGCATCGAGTATACCGAGTGCATCTTCAAGAGCCTTGAGCAGCTTGACCGCATCATGGCTGAGGTTGCTGCTAAGAATCTTCGTGAGCATCATATTGTCTATGAGGGCTATGTCGGCAGTATTGAGAACCTTTAATCTGATATATTAGTTATCCAAGATAGGAATTAGAAACGGGTTGGACTTATTTTTCTTTTAAACACGCGGTCGAGGACGATGCAAAGAAATTTATCGTTTCTAACTTCGAGGACGGCACATATAATGCCGATACCGAGTGGAATGAAGTCTTCGATGATATGTATTATTCTTATGATGTAACTGGCAATGTTTCGTCTGCTGGGCATCCTGACTGTTTCCTTGTGACGTATGGACCTGACCGTGAAAAGATTGCGAGTGCGTTAGCTGACGAAGATATTCGTGAGCTACTCGAAGACCAGTACGGTGACGAGGTGCCTTGGTATGAGTTCATGGGTCATGGTCAGGAAGGTGTCACTAAGTTCGTTACGTGGATTCGTATCGCAATGCTGTGTGAGCTGAACGATGACCTTTATAAGTATTTTGAGCAAGTCCAAAAGGATTTTGGTAAGGAGAACTAGTGTGATTGGTGTTGAGAGGGTAAAGAATTCCGATGCTGCATTTTATAGGAGCGATGTTGTGACCCATTCAGATGTTAAGACCGCTGAGATTGCACGTGCCGCACATCAGCTTGCTGCTTTGAATTCTAAGTTCCTTGCTAAGTTTCACTATGGTACTGATGGCAATGATCGCATTGTTGATATGGAACTGTCTGATGATTTGGTTGAGAACCTTTATGATGCGCTTGTGGATGGACATGAGAAACTAGTCCAAGAGAAGAAAAAGCAAGATGAAAGGATTCGCCACAAATTCAATGAGTTTCAGGTTAATAAGATTAAACGTGTCAAGTATGACAAGCCTTGGACTATCGTATGGTGGGCAGACGGTGATATCACTCGTTCTAAGTGTGCAGAGAATGACGTGTGGAGCGAGTCCGCAGGTTTCAATGCCTGTGTAGTCAAGCATTATTTCCAGACTACTGGCGCATATAACAAAGTTTTGAAAACATATTGTACCGATGTAAACAACGATAAAGTCACCAGTTGGCAAGATGGTTACGATACTGGCTATGCAGATGGTCGTGAGGATGGTTATGATGAAGGTCGTGAAGATGGCTACGATGAAGGTTTTGAGGACGGAAAAACTGTGAGCGCCAAGAGCAAAAAAGAAATGAATTTTGAAGACTAGATTTGCCGCATAAGGAGAGTAGAGAAATCTATTCTCCTTTTTGCTATTGGAGGTTATATGGATTATATCTATGATGATATTTTAGATGCTCTTAAAGCTACCGATGATACAGATAATATCGCTGATTACGTTAATAAGATTGAAAGTGGCAGTGATGAAATTTGTTACGATTGGCTCGGCAACGTGATTGACGTGTGGGACGATGAAGATTATGATTGATGAAGTGTTAGGAGTTATCTGTCTTGTTTTTTGCAATCGTTGGAGTATGTGCTGTCCTATCTTTTGTATTCTCCTGCTGGGGAGACAATAATGAATCTGGCAGCATTGATTGGTAGTTCTCCTATAAGTCTGCTTATTTTCACTGTCCTATGTGTTATTGGCTTTATCGCAGGTATTTGTATGATTCTGTATGCGGCAAGGGAGACTGTATTTCTTGTGCGTGAGGTAATCCAAGAGAAGAAGAAATAATGCCATTGGCAGCATAAGATTTTTCTTGCAGTCTGTCTAGTAATGTTATATAATATTATTAAAGAAAGGCAAGGAAAGGATTTCAAATGACCAACAAGTATGATAACATGCCGCTTGGCTACCTTCTTGATAGCATTGATGATTTGGATATTCTCGCTGATATTGCTAAAACCATTGGCCGCATGTACGAGAACAAAGAGAGTATCGACTATATTCATGTCCCTCTTAATGGCGTGCAAGATGTGATTTATTCAATCGCCGCTTTGAATCATATTCTTGTGTCTTTTGGCTATAAAGCATCTTGGGATTGTATGACCTATGCGGCATCTGAAGGTAAGCATTGTGTTCATCTTTGTCTTGATAAAATTGACCTATAAAAAGTTCTTGCAGTCTGCTCTATAATATTATATAATATATATAGAAAAAGGGAGAGGACAAGATAAAGTCCTCCAAGAGAAGGAGAAAGTAATATGACTAAGGTTGAGACGATTCTTGCACAGGTTGACGGTCTTCTGGATGCGGCATATGAGGTTGTCAATGGCCGCAAGTCTTGGAAGGAGGTTACTCCTTTGGTAAACATTGCTGCCGAGATGCTTATCGAAGAGCGCAAGGACTATTATGCTGGTTGCGCCTATTGGGTTATCTGCAATGGCACTGAGAAGGAAATGCTTGATGCCAAGGATACTCTGGAGAATCTTGGTCTTTCTGTCGAGGATTACTATTGGCACGATGCTGACGAGTATGACACCGCTGGTGGTCATTTGAGCGTCTATTGGACTGTCAACGATTGGGATTAGGAGCGCATATGCTGCTGAGTGATGAACGTCATAAGCAATTTAATATTCCTTGGTCAACTGAAATCGACCTTATTAATGTCATTTATAAGAACCTGATTGAAGCTGCTGGTAATGATATAGATGCGATTAAAGAGCGTTTCATTGAGTACCTCGCACTTGTCTATGAAACTTATGATAAAGATGTTTGTATTGTGCCTGTTGAGTATTTGAACTATATTTCCAGCATGTGCTCTGCGAATTTCTGTTATAGAGATTTTAGACATGCTCTTGGTGAGTTTCAGTCTCGTTATTCTGTAACTGTATGTACGTATGGTACTGAAGATTGGGATTTTGATTATCTACTTATTCAAAAAGAATAGCGCATAATAAAAGTTAAGGAGTGCCGCATATGTTGCTGAGCAATGAAGAGTATAAAAAGAATAATATCTATTGGACTTTAGATTTTGTGTTATCTGCGAACTATTATATTTATCAGTGTGCCGCAAAGCAGGTTGATATTCTTGCGGCTAATAAGGATACGTGCAATGATACTGAGTTGCCTACTATGTATGACCTGATTGATGACGCTTTAGCTACTGGGGTAAATGACGAAGGCGAGTGCTATAATCTTCCTTTGATTACTGATAATTATCTTTCCGATATTCCTTTTGGTTGTATGATTATTGAGAAAGACGGCAAGACTATCTTGACTGGTATTGACGAGATTGATGGAGTGCCTAGTGATTTGGACTGATAATATATATACCCTTGTCGATGATATAACAGAAGAGTTATACAAGAGGTTGGATAAGCCGCATAATCAGAATTGTGTCACAAGAGCTGCATATGATAATATGACTCTCCAAGAGTGTCATGAAGTTGTTCTCTATTTTCAGAAAAAGGGCTTTGAAGCCACATGGTATCAAAAAGATGATAAAAAGCCTATTATCGTAGTATCTTGGGGTTTGCCGTTTGATATTGATGAAACTGATAATATATATAAAATCAATATTCAAATGGCTAATGGACATTATAAAGTTGTACAAGCATTAGCTTCGTATATTCATTATGTTTATGTTTGCAGCTATAAGGATATTTGCATTATTCCTTTTAAGCATTTAGATTATATTGCTGGCGATTATCTGACTTATCAAACATTTACAGATGCTCTTCGAGAAGCGGAAGAATATCATTCATTAAAGATTCATACGGGTACTCTTGATGATGAAGACTGGGAAGCTGAATATATCTGTATCCAAAAGAAGGATAGAAATAAATAGTGTGTAGTAAAAAGACCTGCGGCCTATGGCCGTGGGTCTTTTCTTTTATTTGACAAAATATAAGAAGTATGTTATACTATAAGTGTATTATAATATTCTATTTAGAAAGGTTAGTTTGAAATGTATAGAGTAGATTTAGGTAAGAAACTGCTGGATAAGGAGTATAATCCTTTTATCTCGCTTGCGGCTCAGTCTTGTTCAGATTGGGCTGACAAGAATGGTCGTGATGGTTTCACACTTGATGATATTTATTTCATTTGTGGTGGTGGAAATGATTTGGAAGAATTTAAAGAATTAATAAGAAATGCTATTAAGAATGAAATGATTATTCCGTTTGATGAAGAGAATGGGTTATATAACTATAATTATAATTATAGTGTTAATAATAATTATTTTGTTCTTTTAGGTGAAGAGCAGACTGCTTCATTCTTTGACCGTTTTCCTTTTGAGTGGACGATTGAATATGCAACTCAGATTACTACTGCTTATTGTTGTTTAGCTAAGATGTATAATTATCAACATGATGTGAAGCATCGTAATTATATCTTCTCTATGAAAAATGTGTGCGATATGTGTTATATGCCATATAATAAGAAGAATCGTGAACTTGCCCAAGAGTACGTTGAATGGCTTGCGGACAATTGTCTGATTGAGTATCAGCCTTATAAAGACGAAAAGCATCCTTATTGTAAGTTATTCGAGCTGACGGGTTTGGCGCTTAATAAGCGTTAAGTGATTTGTATGGTTAGTTTATTGGCAACACGTAGTGTGCAAGTGAAACAAGTCCAACGGACAAATCAGGGATTGAATTCGGACAAATTGAGGATGGTTCGCGGACAAATTGAGGATGGTAAGCGGACAAATCAGGGATTGAATTCGGACAAATTGAGGATTCCTATATTAGTTGTTATAGAGTTGTTTTATAATTGTCTATATAGTTGTTATATAGTTGTTATTGAACACGCTTGCGCGTGTTCGTGTATTCGTTTTGAAAAGTTCCAAGAGCATATGGAAAATTATCGTTGGAGTATAGAGTGATGCCATATGCCGCAAAGATTGATATTTTTCGACAGACCTTGGAGTGATTCAGAATATGCCATAGATTTCTGGTTTCAGCGCAACTGCTCTGTTATGGAAGTGAATGGTAAGCCAGTCAGTTACGTAGATGGGAAAGTAATACCGTGGGACGTGGCGAAAGAAGTCGGTATGAGTGACAGGAACATTCGCCGCAGTGTACGTAAGTTGGAAGATACTATATTAAATCATGCGGACAATCCCAGTGAAGTAAATGATGTTGACATAGGCAAGTTCGATATGTTAGAATATGATATGAAAGAAGATAAGACATATTGGCGGCATAAGTTCGATGAAGGGTGGAGATTTGTCAAAGTAGATAAAAAGGTGTATGATAAGATATATGACCATTTAATTGGCCGCAAAGATTTGGTTATGGTGCTGAGAGTATATGGTGCTTGCAAAGCAATAAATAGTTCTTTTAAAGAGCCTGAGATAACTAATAAGGTTATTTGCAAGACTATTGGAATAAGCAGTCATGGTTCTCGTAATGCGCAAGCTGGCGAAGCTATTGAGACGCTAGCTGAGATTGGTGTCATAGAATATAAATATAAAGCATCTAAGATTGCCAACGGACAAGACTGTAGATTTAGGAAGTTGATCCATATAGAGTGAAAATGATGCAGTATTGGTCTTTAATAGAGTCCAAAAGTTAGAGAGAAAGCCCATATAAGGTTAAAAATGATTACATGGGTTGATGGAGGGAAATGCGCATTTTACCAGTTCAGAGCACAAAAGTCAAGAAAAAAAATTAGCCAAACCCAATTAATTTTCGGTTCCAACGCCCTATTGGTTTATAAAAATGGTTTTCAATTTCATTTTGATTTTCAATTTCGATTTGCTTTTCATTTTCAAAACCAAATTCATCTTGAAAAAGTTCTTGCGGCCAGTGAAAACTTATAGTATAATATAATTAAAGAAAGGGGAGGGGATAAGAAACCTCCCGTTGGTTCCAAGAGGAAGAAGATTAACATGACCCAGTTTGAGATTTACAACACCATCAAGTCCGCTATGTCCGACAACGCAGACGTTGTAGAGTTCTGCGATAAGCAGCTGTCGGCGATTGAGCGCAAGCGTGCTAAGGACGCTGAGAAGACCGCTGAGAAGCAGGCTTTCCTTGATGAGATTTACGCAGCTCTCAAGTCCTTTGACGAGCCTACTACCTCCAAGGCTGTAGCTCTGCACATGGGCGAGAATGTCAGCTCCCGCAAGGTTGCGGCCAATATGCGTTTCCTCGTTGAGGACGGTCGTGCCGAGAAGGTTGCGGTGAACAGCAAGACCTTCACGTACAAGGCTCTGTAGTAAAATATTTAATAAGTAGGGTCTACTTATTAGAGTTTTTAATTAGAAGGGCCGTGGAGTCCATTTGACGGGACTCCCGGCCTATTCCAAGAGATAGAAGGAAGTAAGCATATGCGGCACACCTATTATGATATGAAGGGTAATGAGCATACCATAGATATTCCTGATGAGTATATCGAGTCCAAGAGACAGCAAGCAATACTCAAGGCAAGTGCGGCAAATCTTTATTTGATTGAAAATGGAATCGAATATGACGCAGCATATCGACCTGATACAGACAAGAAGGAGAAGAAAGTGTCTGAAAAGCGATTGATTATGAATTCCATTGCTGACACACTGGGAGAGCTTACCATGACCATTGGTGACTGGGAGGATGCGCCGCATAGTATCGAGGTAGGCGATGACGGCAAAATCCGATTCATTCTCAATTCCAAGACGTATGAGTTGTCTATGGTATGCAAGCGTAAGCCTAAGAAGAAGTAGACGCGGCCAAAATTTTTGGGCAAAAAAGTGTAATTTATACCTTAGTAAAAACATATATTAAAAAAACACTTTTTAAATGTAACTAAATTAGTCACATTTCCGCATTGATTTTCACTTACAAAAAGCATGTGCCGCAGGCTCCTTTTTCTTCTGTCTCTTGGTTTGTGTAAGATTATTTGGCGATTGATTTTGAGTTTCTACTGGCCGCAGGAATCAATATAAATCGACTTATTTTTTTATGCCGTACCCCTGTACGCAAGAAAATGATTAAAATTAATTTTAGAACGCTCTATTGGTAGGTGCTAGTTCTGTCCCTTCTCGCCATATAGGTGGGGGAGGGATTTTTTTGTGTAATTTTAGGATTGACTTTCGTTTTAGGATTTTGTGGGCGCTAGGCTGGCAGGCCCCATTTCTACACATTTTCGCCATATAGGCGCAACGGCGGCGGCAGCCCCAAATATGGTATTATTGTATAGTATTCCTCTATTATATTATACCATAGATTTTCCAGCCTGTCAAGACTCTTCACAAAACCAACGCGGAATCTCCACAAATAATAGTTAGGTACCTCACAATGATTCGGAGTTAACTTAGGGTAACACTTGCTCGGGTCGCTCTGTACCTAACTTATATTTTTTCGCGTGTGCGGCCTTGTAATGGCCCTAGAACGGGCGATAGCTAAAAGTGCCTAGGAACGCAAGGGAACCGGCCGCAAGGCCGTTAAAACGCGTTTCAGGCGCTCAATTTTTTGTGTAAAAGTTGTGTTTTTGCTTGAAAAATCTTGACAATAAGGTACCTAATCGTGTAAAATCGACCCAACTATGGATTTTCTGTGAATTTTTTCAAAAAATCTTGCATTTTTCGCGCGTTTGTGCTAGGTGGCGATCTTTTTCCTACTAGTTTAGTAGGAATTAAACGCAAAAGAAAACCCCACCTACCCGGTGGGGTTATTTATTTAATTGTGTTATTTTATTGTAAATTGCGCTAGTAGCATTTGTGCGCATTTTGTGAGCGTTTCGGCGTTTTCTATCTCGCCGCTCGCATAGGCGTTGCCGCCTAGTTGCGTTAACGTGTGAACCACTTTATGAATCTCGCAAGGTAGCAAAACTACGTTTCCGCTTGCCATGCTGTTCACGTGGTGAGCCTCTAGCCCGTGCCCAAGGCGCTGTAACTCTTTGTCTGGTAGCTCACCAAATGCTGCAATTAGCGCGTTACGTCTGTAGGATTCCAAACGTGACCATCCCTATGCTGTTTTATAGGTGCAAGGTAGGGAGGGCTTGCGCCCTCCCCTAGACTCTACGCTACGATAACATAAGCGGTCTTGTTGTTGATAGGTGCCGCCTTGCGAACGCGTTTCTCGGCAAGCAGGACGTTGACCACAACGCCCGCCTTGCTAAACGTCTTAACCTCGGCGGGATGCTTAATCATAACGTCGTTGAGCGTGAACGGCTCGCCGTCGGCGAACTCGGCAGCAACCTTTTCGGCAAGCGCCTTGTTGAGCTGTGCCGTCTTGCTCGGCGCCTTGGGCTTAGCCGCGTTCTCATTGAGCACGTGGAACTTGTGAGAAACCTTGCGGGCAAGGTTCTCGGGCGTGTGCTTTTCGGGGTCGTAGTTGTCCCCAAGCGCGGACTTGATGACCTCGGGCGAGACTTCGCCAGCCACGTTCACCAAAGCGGCGAACATCTGGTAGTCGGTGAACTGAAACTTAGTGCGAGTGGTAGCCATGAGCTAACCCCAATCCGTCCCCGAGACGCGAGCGAACCGCCTTTCGGTTCTTTTTTCTCTGTCCCCTTTGGACAACTATTACTTTACTATTGCATAGACTTTTTGGCAAGAACTATTTTAAAAAATATGGAGAAATCATGGAAACCGCTGGTAAATAGGCTAGTTTTTTCAGATTCCCAAAAATTAGGCACTGTAGCTAGATAAAGCAAAATGAATAGAATCGGATCATTTGCGGCAAATGGTGCATAAAAAAATTTGGGTTTCGGGTTGTGTTATGTTTGTGTTTTTCTGAAAATTGTCAAAAGATTTTTCTTGACAAACCTAATTAGGCGGGTGTAAAATTTTGGCCCCAACCTCGGGGCTATGGTTGTTTAAACAAGTGCATTTAAAGCGTTTCAAAACTTGAAACGTTTCAATCGGCGTTACCCTAGGGTAACTTTAAAGCGTTTTAAAAATTGAAGCGTTTCAATCAGGATTTGTGAAGGAAATATGTTTTCAAAAAAATTTGAAAATAATGCTTGACAAAACCATTCTGGCGTGATAAAATTTTTTGCGCCATAAATGGCGTCTTGGATAGTTTACCTTGGTTAACTACTTTAATTAGTTAGGTACCTAATGATGATTCGCGGTTAACCATGGCTAACTTCTTGCCGGATAATGCGGTACCTAAATAAAAAAATATCGCCATAGCGGCCATGAGATGCGTTTTAAGGTGCCATTATGCCAAAGTGTTTATTTTAAATAAAGGGCTTGCCGCACGCTCTAGGGCGCTAGAATCGCTTTTTCTCATGGCAAAAGAAAAGGGAACGGTCGAAACCGTTCCCCTAGTTCTTTAAAGGTCAAGCGCTTTAAATGCCGCGCTTGCATCGCGCCAACCTTGACCGCGCGAACCGTGGCGCGTCTTTTTGTGCTTTGCCTTTGCCGCAAGCAAAATAGTGGCCTCAATGCGCGCGTCTGAAAGTGCCGTGTGGTCTTCTGTAAAGTCGTGTTCGTTGTTGATAAAGCGGTAAACGCTTTCCGCGCTAGTGGACGGGTTTCCGCTAGGTGTAAATGCGCCCGTTGCCACGCAATACTTTAAATAGCGCTTAGAACTAGTAATGTTACTTGCGTAGTCCCAAACGTCTTTAAGTCGTAGCTTAAATGGCATAAACCACGTAGCAAAACCGTTTGAATACGTGCGCAACGTGTTGTTTAGCGCTATTTCGTCAAAACGGCAATTGTACGCCCACGCGCTTTTAACGTTGCACTCTTTACAATCTGCTTTGAACGTGCGCCAAACCTCATTAAAAGACGATTCGACCCACTCGCCTGTTTTAATTCCCTCAAGATAGGTAGGGATTTTGTCGGCATAATAAGCGCTTTTCATGAGGTCAATTTGATAAAACGTATCCGTGACTACAAACGAACGCTCACGAATAGCGTTATTGTCGTTGTCGCGGATGGTGTAACCAAAGTCATAAACCAAAGACGTTTCTGGGTGTGCCTTGCCGTCTTTATGATTGACGGTTGGGCACGTTTCACAGTCCAAAACACAAAAATTAGCCATTGGAAACTCCTTAAATGTTGGGGCTAATCTCTACGCTTTTAATAATAGCACTTTTAGGATACGCCGCAAGCTAGAAAATAAAAAACTTTTTCTAATTTTTATCTTGCTTTTGGTTGCGCGTTGTGGTAAAATCGCCGCCAACTATGGCGTAACGGAAAAAGGCACCTAAAAGGTGCCTTTAAATTAAAGCGTAGGTAAAGGACATAAAGAAGAGAAGTACAACTCCCCAATCTGTAATATCTAAAAACAATAAAACCAAACCAATACAACCAATTGCAACAAGTGCACACTTGATAGCGTTGTACGTCTTTATTGTTACTTTCATTTGTACCCCAAACGTTTCACGTGAAACATAGGCGATAGCCAAACATAGGGGAGCGATTAGCTCCCCTAATTCTATTCTAGCTCTTGGATAATAAGCGATTCTAGCGCGTCTAGCAAAGTAGTTTCATCTTTAATACGTACCGCCTTGCCGCTCATGGTATCGCGTTGCCATGCGTGTACGTTGCCGCTTTCATCGTCAAACAAAATGCCGCCCTTATAGTTTGATACGCGCCACTTGTTAGTACCATGCTTGACAACGTGAACATTTTTCAAGTTGATAGCCGGGTAATATTTGCGCAACCATGCGAGTTTGTTCTTGCGTACCGCGCTATCAAACTGTTTCGTGGTTTCGCCCTTTGCCAACCAACTAACGACCTCGACCGCATAACCGTAGCCTTGCAAGGCGGCAAGTAAACCATTTAGTTTTTTGTAATCGCCTAACGGTTTAGCGATTAAGTAAGGCGCGGCATTTTCTGCTTGCAACATAGGCAACCACCCGTTGACGTTGTAAAAGTCAACAAGCACGCCATCCAAATCTAAAACAATTGCTTTCATTATTCCACTTTCAAAGAGTGGGTAGGGCTTGCGCCCTACCCTTTGACTAATTAAAGACGTTGACCAGTAAGCGTAGTATGATACTCGAATTCATCGCCCAACTCACGCACGTGCCAAACAGCATCGTTGAATTCTGTTGCATAGTCACCGTCTCGATAGTCGGCGATAGCGCCCGCAAGGCTGTTTTCGTCCTTGGATTCGACAATAAAGTCCTCGGGATAATCGAGTTGGTCTCCCGCGCTAATGCCGCTAACAGAAACCAGATACAACATAGTAACCTCCTGTCCCCGCTCGGGCGTGTAACTACTTGTTACTCTTACGCCCTCGCCTTTGGACAACTATTATTATGCGGTAAGCGTCCTAGTTTGGCAAGTATCAATTTGCCGCACACAATTCCTCCATAAGTCTCTTGGTCTAATCCTTTAGTGTAACATAAGTCAAGCGAAAAGTCAAACCATGAGAGCGCGAATACGCGAATACATAGAAAAAACAACTCTATCAAGTTGTGACCACTAATTCATAATTTTTTGCCCTTGCAATCCAACAGAATCGCCTATAAGGTGCCATTTAGTAAAATCCATACGCGCATAGGTACAACCAAGCGGCAAATAAAAAGGCGCTTATAAAGCGCCTTAGAATCAATGAGCTAACGCAACAAATACAACGTTGCCGCTATCGTCTACGACCTAAGTATAGCACCTTTGCACGCGATAGCGCTCGATAATCTTGAAAAAGTTTTTTCGTGTTTTTTCAGATTTACGCTTGACAAACGTTTTGCGATCGTATAAAATTTTCTGCCCAACTATGGACTTTTGGTGGAAAAGAAAAGGGCGCTAAATGCGCCCTAATCTAATCAATTGTTTTAGTTTTAATAGTGCGTACAAATGAAAGCCCTATTTTATCAAGAATGGTTTTGGTATCTGTATCAATGATGTAAAAAGGAAAAACTTCATCGTCCAGAGTATCAGATTCATAGTATGTATCTTGTAAGCTCCACAAATCACACTCTAAATGTTCTAGTAAACTAGGCTCATCATTTTCAAAGATGCGGTAGTTTATCGCCCACTTCTCATTGTCAAAATCCAAATCAGTGTGCAACAAGTTAAAATCATCATTATCATATTTGTTGCTCAACCACGTTTCAATCGGATAACCATCGAGTGAATTAGCGTTAATAGCAGCAAGCATTTTATCTCCTAACGTTTAACAATAGCAGGGTGGCAATTGCCGCCCTTGTTTATAAGTCCCAATAGGCGCGGTACATTTGCATTGAAAACGCCCACGCTGCCGCTAACAGATTAGCATTTACAGCAGCGTTCGCGTCAGTGAGCAGGAACCAAACGAACGTGACGGCGTAAACAATCCACGCCACGACCTCGACAACATCGTACCACTTTGCCATCGTGCTATCCTTGAACATTGCTAACTCCTTTGGGTTCGTTTCTTGCATTACATCTTTAGTATAGTTGAACATTGCATCGAATGCAAGGACTTTTTTCTAGAAACTTTTTTGCTTTTGGGACAACTTTTTTTCAAATTGACTATTGCGTTGTACACCCTAGCTGGTGTATACTAACCTTGTCAGTTGGGAAAAACAAACCAAAGGAGTTTTTAAATGAAAAAGTCAACCGTTCGCCTGCTCGCCCGTTCCGCTCGCCCTGTGTGCATCGCTCGCACGTCCACCAACGCCGGGCACGTTCTAGCCGTTTGTGCGGCTGCTCACTGTGATGTTTTGACGTTCAAGGCCGTTAGGGACGGTCAAGCCGTTCGCGCCTTGTCAGTGGCGTTTGAGGGCCGTAGGCCGGTATCTGATAGCACAGTTGCAGCTATTGCCGCGCGTTTAGTCAACGACTTAGAGACGTTCGACCGTGACGCCGTGGAGACGTTCGCGGACGCGCTTATAGGCGGCTGGGAGTTTGATTACAGCGCTCACGTGGGCGCGGCGCTCGACAAGCTCGCGGCGGCTAAGCTATTGAACCGATAAAAAGAGACGCCCCTCCCCTTATGGGGAGGGGTTGTTTTGGGTTTCTGCGGTCTTTTTTCTCAGGTGCTTACCGCCCACGACAAATTACCGACCTAAGTTATTTTTTGAAATACCAAAATACCGACCTCAATCATTTTTCAAATGCCATAACACGGCACAAAGAGGATTTTTTAAATTCCACAAAACGCTACCCTTTCCTCTTTATTTTCTCTATTGGTTCTATTGGCTTTTCCGATTATGGAAAAATTTCTGTCCGCATAAAAAAATTTTCATAAAACTCTTGACTTTTCAAAAAAAATATGCTAGAATAAAAACCCAAGAAATGGACGATAGTTCCTCATAAGCCAATAGAAAAAGATATTGACAAATATCTAATCGTCTATTATGATATATTTTAAACTAACCATAGCGCCGTTCCCAGTCGGCTTAGGAGTTATCCTAAATCAAAAATCCCCAATGAGGTGAATAGCTGGGTCTTAAATGCTACGGTATATCTTTGCCGCAGAATGTGCGGATGCGCTTCTGCTTGCAGTAGAGATATATCGTGGATAAGCGGTCTTGCGTTGGTTTATTAGTTTACATGAGACGAACAGTAGCTCTACTGTGCCGCATACAGAGGGGATAGGATACTCTTAGAAAAGTAGCACATCCAATAGGTTCCATGCAAGGGGAGAGTGAGCATGGGTAATGGTGCAGAATTTTCTATACATCTTTATAGGTACATCTCTATCCATTTTAAGTATATCCAATACAGCACTAGGCGATTGTCGCTACTACGTAGCGCCATTCGCTATAAATTTTCGCTACGCTCAAGTTTTTCCAATAGAAAAAACAAATAGTCTGCTATTGCGCTCACTGAATATGGCAAAAGGATGTTAAGCAAACCAAGAGGACTAAGAAAAATAATAGCGAGCCATGTGCTTGGTAGTGTCAATAAGTATACAAAAATGTTAGTATATTGACATGGCAGCTTTAATGCTGCGCCCGTTGTAAATCAACGGGCGGCAGCGTATAATAAACATTACAATACATGTAATCATTTTAGGCGAACGAGCTAGCGAATGTATCCATTTTATGGGCAAAAAACGGTAATCCCATTTGCCGCATACTTAAATATAATGTACATAGAAAAAATTTTTAAAATATTTAAATTTTTTCCTTGACATACTTGCGCTTCATATTTTTTTGTGGTATAATATATATGCAATAAAAACCAATAGAGAAGGAGAAGTAAAGACATGGCACTTGATTACACATTGAAGACACAGGAAGAACGACTTAGATGTGTGCGGGAAACCATCGAAACCACTTCTCAAGAGAATCTAGATGCAAATTACCTGCGCGTAATGACAGACTATTTGCTCTTTGCCGCAGACAGAAATCAAACCAAAAAGGAAAAGAAAAAAGAACGCAGTATTATCACAAAGAATAGAGAAGCAACAGTAAACAAACGACAGATTTCTTTTGAGGAAATGGTTGAGAATATGGAGAATGGCGAGGATGGCATCTATGCACTCGTCAACAACGATAAGAATCAAATCCTAGATAACAAGGATACTATTTCAGAAGATGATTTAGAGAACATTCCTGGTATGCGGGAATTCGATTCTATCATCACATCACTAAAACGTCAATTTCTTTCTGCTACTGGTAAACAACGTTATTATCTGAAAAAGCAGATTATCGAAACATATCAGCAGATGTACTTGTTAAAGCAGTCAGTCAAGGGCTGGCCTGCCAAATCAAAGGTTTCAGCTCAGCTAAAGAATATGGCGCATATGGACTTGTCTGAGAAAATTTATTTTGACTCACGTGGCTATCCAGTATCCGATGGAGTCATCTCATTGTTCAATCCAGTTCACATTTCATTCTTACTAACATATTATTCTTCAATCAAGCAGGAATGTTACACTGACCTTAATTGCGATATGCATTGGGAGCTTTTAGACCTTGAGAACCTAATTGAACAGACATTTAAATCTAAAGACCAGACAACATCTATGCTGTATGACCTCTTGGTATGGAAGATTGATGGCAAATCGAATGATGAGATATGCGGCATGATGGAAGCTGAATATGGTGTTTCACATACAGCACAATATTTTTCAACGCTATGGCGTAAAAAGATTCCAAAGATGATTGCGGAACAAGCTCAAAAGAATTATGTTATGTGGTATTACACAAATGTGGAATATGGACAATGGAAAAAGTGCGGCAAATGCGGAAAGACCAAGTTGGCGCATCCTTTATTCTTCTCAAAGAATAATTCCGCAAAAGATGGCTTCTATTCTACATGCCGCGAGTGCCGCAAATCTAAAAAGAAATAATATTACTAACCCACTTCTTCCTTCTCTTGGATGAAGTGGGTTTATTGTATAGAAAGGAGATTTATGTCAGACGTATCTATGAAAACATGCGCGAAATGCGGCAAGACTAAGAAGGAAACTGATTTCTATAAAATACCCAATACAGATGAAAGATGTGACCTTTGCAAGACTTGCCTGACGATGTATATTGATAATCGCCGCCCAGATACTTTCAAATGGATTCTAAAGAAGATGGACGTTCCGTATATTGAAAAGAAATGGGTTGAGTTAGCAAACAAAAGCTATATGAAAAATCCAGCCACGTTTGGCCCTATGTCAGTTATCGGTACCTATCTTCGTACTATGAATATGGACCAGTATAATAATCTGACGTATGCGGACTCTGAGAGAATTAACAATGAAAAATTCCAGCAGGCTAGGAAAGAACAGCAGAACATCAAAGGTACTTCCTATGATGAAGAGTTTGAAAACAGGCTTTTAGAGAGTCTTAAAGCAGGTGAAATCTCGCAAGCTGAATACAATACTATGAGTCGCAAAAGTGTATTGGACCGTATTAATGAGAAGATGCGGCAAGGCGAAGAAGAAATTGCCAGCAATCCTGATAGCGTACTAGATAATAAGGAACTTGAGGTTCCAGAAAACACAGTTGATGCAGAAGAAGTCAAAAAGAATGAAGATGTTATCAGTGCGGCTAAAGATGTTGAACAAGAATTCTTAGCAAAGAAAGCTGAGAAGGAAAAGAAAAAAGAGAAACCAAAAGAAACAGAAGAGCCTGAGCCGCAAGTGCTTGACCTAATGCCTGATGTTGCTTCTTCTCTTGGTGTAAACCCAGTAGAAAATATCAATAGTGCGCCGTTAGATATTACTGGAGAGGTGCAAAATGATTTTATTCCAGATGTTGCGCGTATTGATGAAGCGAAAATTACAGAAAGTCTTACAGAAGATGATATTAAATATTTATCTCTTAAATGGGGTCTTCTTTATAAACCATCAGAATGGGTTAAGATGGAAGAACTGTATCAAAAGTATGCGGCAGACTATGAGCTATCTACAGACCGTGAACAGGTATTGAAGAATATCTGCAAGACAGACCTAAAGATGAATCAAGCTCTAGACGTAGGTGATATTAAAACTTTTAAAGACTTACAGGGAGCTAATGACATGTTGCGAAAATCAGGTAAGTTCAAATGGTGGACTGTGTAACACTTGACTTATTTTAAATAAGGGTGTATAATATAAATAAAAAATAAATTATACGCTAACGGGGGAGCCTAAGTTTATTAAATATGGTAATCCCGTGGTTGAGTATTTAGAGTAAGGAAGTAGTATGGATGATAGAAAACTATTTATTTATATGACAACAAATATGATTGATGGCAAAAAGTATATTGGACAGCATAAAGGCTATGAAGATGATGGATATTTGGGAAGTGGCGTTAGAATTGTAAATGCCGTTAAAAAATATGGTAAAGAAAATTTTAAACGTGAAATTATTTGTTATTGTGATACGCAAAAAGAATTAGATGAACAAGAAATATATTGGATAAAATATTATGATGCTGCAAATAGCGAAGATTTTTATAACATTGCAGAAGGAGGAAACGGCACTTGTAAAACTACCGGATTGACAGAAGAGCAAGAAGCCGAGCGTAGACGTAAAATTTCTAAAGCAATGTCTGGTTCTGGAAATCCAATGTATGGTGTTCATTTGTATGGCGAAGATTCAGGAATGTATGGTAAACATCATTCAGAAGAAACAAAGCTAAAAATGCGTAATGCTAAATTAGGCAGAACTTTACCAGAAGAACAAAAGAAGAAAATTTCATTAAATAACCCAAATGTTCATAGCGTAGATGCTTACGATGAAGATGGCAATTTTGTAAAACATTTTAGAACTTTACGAGACGCAAATACCTTTATTGGTTTAAATAGAAATAGTACAGGACGATTAAAAGAAGCTATTGAAAATAACAAATTCTATCATGGATATTACTTTAAAAACTCTAAATAAAACTGTATCGACTATCCACATATCGGTGGAGTAGGAGTAGAATCCGAAACAGTGTCCTTTATAAAATTTTATAAAGTAAGATATAGTCAGTACTAATAGAAATATTAGATAAATACGTACCGATTCTCAGAAGCAGGAAGAGAAAAAGAGAGATATTGACTCGATTGGCGAACTTGTTGCGTTCGTAGAATCCAAGGGAGGAATTATTCCAAGAAAAGATGACCCAATCAATGTGCCGCAAGACAAGATTGATTTTATTATTAACGATATGAAGAACTATACAGATAACCTCGTAAAGAATGAGCTTGGTCTAGGAAATCTTATTGAGTCTTATATCAAGAAACTTGAAGAGAACAAGACCAAGAGTGTAGACGAAATTATTGCAGAAGGCATCAGGACCGATGAAGATAATGCGGTGACTGATGAAGAAGCTGCGGATTTCCAGCAATTCCAGATTGAGGAACGCGAGGAAGAAGCTAAGAGATTGGCAGAACAATATGGCGCTGAGTAATTTATTGAAGATTGCGGCACATGATAAGAAGAGCATTGCCGAAATTGACCCAAAGAAAATTAAAGATAATCTAGATAAATATCAACGTATCATTGCCTATTGGCGTATGTATCCAGATAAATTTGTAGATTATATGGCTTCACTAAATCCGAATAATAAATTTCAATTTTATCCAACTCAGCGTATGATTCTCCGTATCAATATGCGGTACAGGACTGTTTATGAAGTATTTAGTCGAGGATTTTCTAAATCTTTTATGGCTGTTTTGTCTTTAATGGTCAAGGCAATTCTTTACCCAGGCTCTACATTGATTACGGTAGCAGATGCTAAAGGTCAATCAGCTATGATTCTGCAATCAAAGATGCAGGAAATATGTAAGTTAATTCCCGGACTCGCTAGAGAAATTGTTTGGGACACGCGAGGGACACTTGCAAAGACAAGTCAATCGAAAGACGAAGTGACGTACAGTTTCCGCAACGGAAGTACGATTAAGAACGTAAGCATGACTTCTGGTTCTCGTGGTTTCCGTGCTCAAGCCGTACTTACAGAAGAGGTTGCGACCATTACAGACCAGCAAAAGTACGAAGAAATCATTGCGCCTATGCTTGTAATTTCTAGAAAAGTCAATGGTAAAGTAGACCCAGATGAAACACTGAACCAGAACGACATCTACGTCACATCCGCAGGATTAACTTTCTTTAAGTCCTGCTTAAATTTTTTAAATTGCTGGAAACTCTTATTTGTGGTATAATAAAAATATAATATAAGACAATCAGCAGCGAATAGGAGTAAATATGTTAACTGATATTACTTGGAGTAAAATTAAACAAGGTAACTATGCTATAACTGAACAAGGTGATGTATATAGTTATTACAAACAAGATTATATGAAGACGAAAATTGATAAAGACGGTTATAGGACAATTTGTTTAGTAACATCAGAAGGTAGAAGAAGTTCATTTGGAATTCATCGTTTATTGATGGTGACTTTTAAGCCTTGTGAAAATATGAATGAATTAGTTGTAAATCATATTGATGGTAATAAACAAAACAATTCTTTAGATAATCTTGAATGGGTAACTAATGCCGAGAATGTTCATTTAGCTTATGTTGATGGGTTAGCGAACACAAAAGGCGAAAATCATGGACGAGCTAAATTTACTGAGAAAGAAGTTATAGATATTCTTAAAATGATTAAAGAAGGAAAATCTACAGCTGAAATTAAAGAAACAAATAACAAAGTTACAAGAAAAGATGTTTATAAATTACGTCATAATATCAGTTGGACACATTTACCAAGATAACGTTCAACGACTATTGCGCAAGCAAGTATGCGGCAAATGCCTATGGCCGCAGAAAAAGAAAACAAAGATGATATAGTCTGAACTATATAGTGATATATAGCTTTATGTATATAGGTTTGCGACCTATATAAAACAAAATGTTAAAGGTACTTACGCTTACGACAAGCTAATTGACGCGCTGTGTCGCATGGTATCTAGTAATGGATACGATGCTTTCATCTTAGGAGGGGATTGGCGCGTAAGATATTACTGATGCGCGCTTAAAATAATTTGAACTCTTTGACTAAGAGGGTGACTGAGGTCGCTAACGGTGAACAGAAAAAACTCAACACCGTGCTAATATAATAGTGTAGAGACTATTGGTGATGAATGTAGCCAAGTACGATAGATTTAGTCACTATTGGAAGTGAATTACTTATATTATTATAAGAAGAGATAGTCCAATAAATTAATTTTATTGACCAGTAGTAGAAGGATTACAGCCAGCGAACTATATTCAAGCCCAAGAGACAGGCAACTCGATGGATGAGATTGGCTTTGAACGAGAGTATAAACAAATTCTGTACTCTATAAATATTATGAATTGCTGGAAAGTCTTGTTTAAGACAATCAGCAGCCAACTTTTATAAAGATGGTTCAACGACTATTCCGTAAGGAAGTACGCCGCAAGTGCGGTGGAAGTATAATACAATTATATTTTGAAAGGAAGTGTTGAACTATGATGAAACAAATCATTGTAGATAATCAAGTCACACCTTATTATATAACCGATGAAGGAAAATGTTTTAATTCCAAAACAAATAAATATTTAAAAGGACAAATTTCAAATTCTGGATATTTAAACTATATGATTTCTATTACACCATCTAATAAAAAAAGATTATATGCACATAGATTGGTTGCACAGTTCTTTTTAAATGATGGAAAAGAAATAGAAAAAGGTTTTGAGGTTAATCACAAAGACTGTGATAAAATGAATAATTTTGTTAATAATTTAGAGATTGTTACTTGTCAACAAAATTCTCAACATGCTTGGGATAGTCATTGTCATACAAATATGAAAACAGTTTATATGTATGATAAAGATTTTAATTGCATAGGAACTTTTTATAATATTATAGAAGCAATGGCTGAGACGGGTGTATCAAGAGGTAAGATTGTAACGAACGTTAATGCTAAACATCCGACATTAACATCAGAAGGACATTATTGGTCATATAATAGCAATCTTACCGAAAAAGATGTGATAAAATTAGAAAATACTGGTAAGCCCAAAGCAGTTGTTCAATTTAGTTTAGATGGTGAGTATATAGCTGAGTATCCATCTTGTGGAGAAGCTAAAAGAATTGTTTTTCCAGAAATGAAACGTGGCACTGGACATATTTCAGAATGTTGTAGAGGAAAATTAAAACATTATAAAGGTTATATTTGGAAATATAAAGATGATATAGTCTAATCTATGTAGTAATATATAGCAGAATACGTATGCGGCCTAACGAACCGCATAGAATACAATTGGGATCCGTGTGGAGTGGAACTTTAGACGGTGCTTTCTTCGATATGAATAAGTTCGACAAGCACAGGATTATTAATCTAGCTAAAAATGGATACGATAAAGGGCAGAATAGAGATACGTTCTATGTCATGGGTGTTGACGTAGGCCGTCTTAACTGCCCGACAGAAATTGTAATCATTGAATCTTCTCCCGCAAGAACAACAGGTGTCAACGATAAGAAGATAGTGAACATCTTCACACTATCTGAATCGCATTTTGAATATCAAGCCATTAAGATTAAGCAGCTATTCAATGCGTTTAAGTGCGAAGCCATCGTTTTGGATGCGAACGGATTAGGCATTGGATTGCTTGATTACTTAATTACAGACCAGAACGACCCAGAAACAGACGAGCTTCTTCCTAATATGGGTATTATCAATTTAGACGATATTCCAAACGAACAAGACCGCAAGAACTACAAATCGTTCGAGAATGAGAATACAATCAAGAATGCGATTTGGATGATGAAAGCAAATGCTCCAATGAATACAGAATTGTATTCTTACACTCAGACGCAATTGCGCAATGGTAAGTTAAAGTTCTTAATTGACTCTAACACTGCTAAAAATAAGCTATTGCAGCAAGCTCAAGGAAAGAAAATGACTCCGTTACAGCGTCAAGATTATTTGCGGCCATATGTTGCCACTGATATTCTAAAATCGCAGATGGCAAATCTAGTACAAGATAATGAGGGCGCAAATATCATTCTGAAACAATCCAATAGAAAGATTCTAAAGGATAAAGTTTCTGCTCTAATCTATGGACTCTATTGGTGTAAACGCCAAGAGGACAGGCGAAACCGCCGCAATTCCAGAGATTTAAGTGGATTCATGTTCTTTACGAAGCATTAGTAGGGTGCGGCCCATGCGGTCGTACCCTATTTTTATGTAAAAATTTTTATAAAAGTTGGGCAAAACTGTATTATTTTATAGAGTGTAATTTTATATGGTATAGTAAGAAATTCCGAAAGGACAAATTATGCGTGATTCTTTATTAGAAATAAAAATATATAACATATTGAAAGACGCAGGTTTACCTTTTGAGGAAGAGTATGAATTTGAGGGACTTGTCGGCAAATCTGGCAGAAATCTTAGATTTGATTTTTGCATTTTTGATGATTGCGGCAATATTGACTTTTTAATAGAAGCTCAAGGAGAACAGCATTACGTGCCTGTCAGTCGCTACGGTGGTGCTCGTGCCCTCAAATATCAAAAATATAACGATACGTTAAAAAGAAAATTTTGCTTGGAGCATAATCTGAAATTAGTCACTATCCCTTATTATGATGAAGGAAGACTAAGTTACGATTATATCATGAAAGCAGCAGGATATTAGGAGGTGAGCTTTGGCTACCGTTAAAAATAAAAATGAACGAGATTGCCGCATCATTGCAAATGGCAATAGTCAATCTGGTTCTTTAGCATTTAATAAAATTAAGGTAGGGAACAAAACTCTCTCCAATGACGTTGTTCTTGATATTGGTCAAGTTATTACAGACAAATATTCTCGCCGCAAGAAGTACACTAAAGAAGATGTACTAAAGGCCATTGAGCAGAATAATATGAATGAACAGCGTAAGATTTCTAATTATTTCTTCAAGACAAGCGGTATCTATAGCCGCCTGTGTCGTTATATGGCTTTCCTATTCAGATATGATTGGTTTATTACGCCAATGATATATGATGAAAAATTAAAACAAGATGGTAAATCTAAAAAGGTAGTAGAAGGTTGGTATAAATCAACACGCTATCTTGAAAATTGCAATCTCAAAAAAGTATTTGGCGAGATTGCGCTAAAAGTTGTGCGCACAGGTGCCTATTATGGTGTTATTGTGCAGCAAAAGGATGCTTGTTTTATTCAAGAATTGCCTATTTCCTATTGCCGCAGCCGCTATCAACTTAACGGTAATCCTGCGGTTGAATTTAATATGAAATATTTCGATGATGCTTTTTCCGATACTGCGTATCGTTTAAGAGTTCTAAAACTGTGGCCGAAGGAAGTCCAGAAGGCTTACCTTGCTTATAAGGATGGGAAGTTACCCATTGACTACGCTGGCGATACCAACGGCTGGTTTTTACTTGACCCATCGACAACAGTGAAATTTAATATCACGGGCGGTGACGCGCCACTGTTCATGAGTATTATTCCTAAGCTGTTGGATTTGGAAGACGCGCAGGATTTAGATAAGAAAAAGATGCTTCAACAGATTTTGAAGATTATTATCCAAAAGATGCCAATTGATAAGAACGGCGATTTAATCTTTGATGTCCAAGAAGCGCAACAACTCCATACTAATGCGGTTGCCATGCTTGGTGACGCTGTTGGAGTTGACGTGTTGACAACGTTCGCAGATGTTGATGTGGCAGACCTTTCTGACAAGGGTAATGTCTCTTCTGTAGACCAGCTCAATAAAGTTGAACGTTCTGTGTACAACGAAGCTGGTACTGGACAGAACCTTTTTAATGCAGATGGTAATCTTGCGTTGGAGAAATCCATTGCGAATGATGAAGCTACTATGTCTGACCTTATTTTACAATTCCAGACATTTGCGGAACGTCTGTTGGCACCATTTAACAAGAACAGTAAGCGACTTTATTATCATGTCGATATTCTGCCAACAACTGTCTATAATTATAAAGACCTATCTAAGCAGTATAAAGATATGACCTCTCTTGGATTTTCCAAGCTATTGCCGCAAGTTGCTCTTGGTCAATCTCAGAGTGCGGTTCTTATGACCGCATATTTTGAGAATGATGTTATGTCTCTCAATGAGGTTTTCGTTGCTCCTGCTCTGTCTTCTACTATGAGCAATGGCGGCAATGGAGACACTACATCGAAGACAAAACAACAGCAGACTCCATCTTCGGGTAATAAGGGTGGTCGCCCTGAGAAACCTGATGACCAAAAGTCTGACAAAACAATCGCTAATAGAGAAGCGGAAGGATAGAATTAAATGCTAAGAAATAGGTCTGTGGCTACAATTGATAGTCCAGAATTCATTAATCTAGCACCAGATGCTATCAACCCCGGTATTTCTAAATGTGAGATTAAGGTTATGTATCTTGGTAAGAACCGTAATGGTTCCTTCATTGACAAGAACACAGCTATCCAGATGGCGAACTCATTACCATGCACGCCAATAGTTGCCACATACAATGAGAACAAAGAAGACTTTGGTGACCACGGTGAAGTTCTTCACATTGAAGATGGGGAAGTAAAATTCTCTTGTAAGACCGTTCCATACGGTTTCGTTGCTCCAGACGCGGAAGTATGGTTCCAGAAATTCAATGATACAAATGAATTTGGTGAAACCACTACCCGTGAATATCTGATGACTACTGGTTATCTGTGGACTGGGCAGTATCCTGAATTGGATAAATGTATCAACCAAGGCCAAGGGCAGTCAATGGAAATTGATGACGTTGACGGACATTGGACTAAAGATAGCAACGATATTGAGTTTTTTATTATAAATGATGCAATATTTACAAAACTTTGCATCTTGGGCGATGATGTAGAACCTTGTTTTGAGGGCGCATCTGTCACTAGCCCAGAAGTAAGCGAACACTTCTCTTACAACAAAGAATTTTCGCATACTTTATTTGCTATGATGAATGAATTAAAAAGTGCGTTGACAAAAGGAGGGTCTATGCCGAAAGAAAACGTTGAAAGCGTTGAGGTAGAATCTACTACTGCGGTTGAGGAAGAAGCTCCTGTGGTAGAAGAGTTTGCCGAAGACGTTGAGACAAACGAAGACGTTGAATCTAGCGAAGACTCCGCCGAAGATACTTTTGCTAAGGAAGACGAGAAGAAAGAAGATGATTCAGACAATTCAGATGATGAATCTGATGATTCTGATGATGATGAATATAAAAAGAAGCCCGGTAAAAAGTGTGAGCTTGAAAATCAGGTTTCTGAACTTTCTGAACAGCTAAAAGAGCTTACTGACAAGTTCACGGCTCTCGAAGCAGAAGCAGAAGAGCTTCGTAAGTTTAAGGCAGAGCGTATTGATGCCGACAAGGATGCTATGATTGCTAAATATCATATGCTCTCTGACGAAGACAAAGCGGAAATTATTGCTGATAAAGATAAATTTACTCTTGGCGAGATTGAAAGCAAGCTCGCTTTACTATATGTCCAGAAGAATGTTAATTTTGACGAAGAGGAAGAAATTGATTCTACCCCTCTTACGACATTCTCTCTAGATGATGAAACTATTGCGGAAGATGCTGACCCAATTCTATCTGCTCTCCGCGAAGCACAAAACTATTAATAGGAGGATTAAATGGCTCTACATGTAGACCGCGCTGACGCTAAGGTTCAGCTTACTGGTCACTCAAATCATAGCGTTGTCGAACCTAATCACCTCTCTGCTCCCCGCAGTGGTGGCGTTTATGGTCAGCTCCCCGCTGATGATTCAATTGAAATTCTTGAACAGGGTACTTTTGTAAAGTACGATTATGCCGCTGGCAAGGTTGACTTCACTGGTGAAGGTCCTTGGATGATGGTCTTCAATGAAGAAAAGCTCTATGATGAGCGTAAGCAGATGCACCGTGACTACGCCATGAAGAAGTCTGACTTCTATGATGGCGTTATGACACCTCGTGTTTTCCGCATGTATGCTGGTGACATTTTCACTACAAATAACGTCAAGGCTGACGATTATGACCTCGGTGACGTTCTTGTTCCCGGCGCTAATGGTGTTCTTGAGAAGGGCGCTCAGGGTCAAGGTCTAGCCGTCAAGGTCGCTAAGCTCACCACCATGCCTGATGGTCAGCCCGGTCTTAAACTACAAGTCATTGCTGAATAAGAAAGGAGTAAGAGATAGATAATGAAACTAATGAAATTTGACGAACTTAAAAAGCTCGCTCGTGCCGCTACCAAGAACGCTCCCCTTACTTTTTCAGTAAATGGCAACGAGGAATCATTTGACGTTGATACCGTTAACCGCACTCTTCGTGAACAGTTCAATCTACTTGCTGGCGATTATCGTCTCTTCCGTCGCAACGAGGTCGCTGTATACGAACTAATTGAGAATACTATTGACGAGATTCTTCCCGTTAAGGTTATGCAGCAGTTTGAGCAGTTCGCTGATGTTCAGACAATCGCTCAGGGTGATAAGGCTGTCTTCAAGCTCCGCATTACTGAAGCAGCTCGTAAGCGTGCCAAGGCTTTCGTAACTCGTGTCGGCCTTGCTGGTCGTTATGAGACAATGATGCTTGATGGTAAGGAACTCGAAGTTGCTACTAGCGCTATCGGCTATGCTATCCGCATCGGCTTTGAGGAATTTCTTGATGGTCGTTATTCATTCGCCGACTTCACCAATATTATGCTTGAGGGTGTCGATGAATACATCTACGCTGAAATCCTAAAGGCTCTTACCCAGACTGTTGAGCAGCTACCCACCGCTAACAAGTATGTCGGCGCTGGCTTTGACGAGACTAAGATGGACGAACTACTTGCTATTTCCGATTCTTATGGTAATGGTACTTCCACCATCTACTGCACTCGTGAGTTCGCTTCTACTATGAAGCCTGCTTCTGCTGATTGGGCTTCTGACACTATGAAGGAAGAACTTTTCCGCAAGGGCTTCTTCGCTGATTATAAGGGTCACCCTGTAATCATTCTCCAACAGTCTATGGTTGATGAAACCAATATTGAGAAGGTTGTTGACCCCTCTCAGGCTTACATCTTCGCTTCTGTTGGCGAAAAGCCTGTCAAGATTGTATTTGAGGGTCAGACTGCCGTCCGTACCGTTTCTGATAACGACGATTGGTCAACCGACCTCCAAACTTATAAGAAGTTTGGTGTCGCTGTATTCTCTAATCCTTCTATCTGCTCTTATCAGAATACAGCACTAAAAAAATCAACTCGCTAAACCCAACCCCGATGCCTGACCCAGAACCTCCCACTTCTGGTAAAGACGAGGTAAATGCTGGCGATTATGATACTATCTCAGAAGCAATCGCAAATGTTCCCGCTGGCGGCACACTGTTTGTCCCTGCGGGAACCGCTGCAATTGAAGAGCCTGTAACTTTTAGCAATGACATTACCGTTAAGGGTAACGGCGTAGCATTTGAAAAACCAGTAGTAGTTTCAGATGCGGCAGTCACACTTGATAATGTCAAACTTGTAGCTACTGGCGCAGATGTAAATGACAAGACCCTTGCCATCAAAGTTAATGGTACAAAGCCTTTCACGCTAAAGAATAGTGAAATTTCAGGTACGACACGAACTGCACTGTCTATCATGACTTCTGGCAAGATTGTATTTGAGAATAACGTATTCGATGCTGGCGATAAGAATATTTACAATATGGTTGAGTTTAGCATCAGCAATGCACGTGATATTGCGGATGTAACCTTTAAGAATAATACTTTCAAAGGCAAGCTAAAGAATAATGGCGTAAGCCTTTATAATCTTGCCGAAGGTGCTACCGTAAACTTTGTGGGTAACGTGTTTGAAGATATTGACGTAAGCAATAACCCAATCCGTCTGAGCAATCCTAAGAATGTTTCTGCTACCTTTAACTTTAAGGATACTACATATTCATTCAATAGTGATACGCCAAATGCTGATGGTTATACTGCTTTTATGCTGTTACAGGATTATTCTAAGGCTGGCAGCAAGCAAGATTTCTCTAAGTTTACAATCAATTTCGATAACCTTGTCCGTGGCTCTAAGAAGCTCATGGAGAAAGGTGAAGGGATGGATAAGGTATACTATGTATATGCCGACACTCAGGGAATTCTTGCTGATGGAGTTAACGACCCCGTTGTTAATTTCAAATAATAAATTATTGGAAGGGGCGCTCTGCGTCCCTTCTTTTTTTAGATTTAAAAGGAGAAAATATAATATGAGTAATGAAGTTGAACTAATTAGCGATGATACACTAGTTCCTATCCGCAATATCGTAAACTGCGAAACTGGTTATATTCTTTCGTCTTCTGGTCGCGCACGCCGTCTTATTCCGGGCGTTACTATGCGTGTTTCAGCAGGTGAGCTACGTGAATTATTTTTCCAGCCCGGTGGCTCTATTCTTCTACAAAACTATATCAATGTAGGCAATAAGTCACTTGCCGCAGAATTTGGCGTTCCTTGTGATGCAATTGAATATAATTGGACAGAAGCAGACGTAAATAAGTGCCTGATTGAAGATGATATTGATGTACTCTTGGACGCTCTTGATTTTGCGCCGCAAGGTATTGTAGAAACTCTCAAAGATAAGGCTATTGAACTTGAAATCAATGACCGTGCTAAAATTAAGGCTATTGCGGAAAAGACAGGTGTCGATATTGATGCCGCTATTAAGAATAAACATGCTTATGATAATAGCGATACCAATGTTGCTGATAAACCACGTCAACGCCGAGTTCAGAAAGCTGCCGAGCCACGCAAGCGCCGTGTCAAGGCAACTACCGAGTAATATGAAATAAGTAGGAGGTTTGCCCAATGCCACAAGATACAGATATTGATAAAGATATGGAAGTCATACCTCCAACTTCTTTTCAGGAGATGTATGAATTTTTCCTAGCGGGCGTTACCGATGATATGTTTATGGAACTCACAAAAGAGGATACTGAAAAGCTGCTTGAGGAAATTCTGATTGCAGCAGTTCCTAAATTTGAGTTTCCGCATTGGGCGCACCCATTTACTCTAGATTATGAAAATAAATGTTTCTCTACTTATCTTACAGTAGAGGAAAAGATTATTATTCGTTACTATATGATTGCCGAATGGATTAGTTACCAGCTTGCCACTGTTGACCTTATTCGCCAAAAGTATTCAAGCTCTGATTTTGCATTCACTTCTCAGGCAAATCATATGCGCGCTCTTATCACGATGAAGCAAGAGTATGAGCAAAAAGCCCTGCACGCTCAACGCGTTTACTGTCGTAGATATGTTGATGAAAAAGGCCATGTTCGTTCTTCTTTTGGCATGATTATGGAACCAGTGAAGTAAAATGGCATTGATAGTAATAGATGATAGAATTTTAAACTATCAGGTAGAAAATGTAAAGGATAGTTTAGAACGCATTACAAATCAAATTTTTAAACTTCTACCTACCTTTGAGAGTGGTAAAGATTGGATTAAGCCATTAGATACTCTAGTTATAGAGATTACAGGCATGGCTCTTGTAACTCCCAATGTTCCAAAACTTTATCAACTTGTATATAAACTTCAAGGCATTAAAGAGCAAGGAAAAGATATTGAATTTATGCTTTTTCGCCGCATGATTTTTGAAGCATGTAATATTTCCAACGATATTAGGGAGAGCCTATGAGTATGCAGACACTAGGCGCAAGGCTCCAAATATTAGGTGAAAATAATCATGAAAGAATGGATAGGGCTAAGTTATATTCTTTCAAGCAAGCTATGAAGAATAGCTATAATACAAGAATGATAAAACCAGATGATGGCAATAGTGCTTGGCCTTGTCTCATTAACTCTATGAGTGGTGGAAATAAAGCGGACTATAACAAGCAATATTTATCTGTTGAATTCGATTCTGGCCTTAAACCCGGAGATACTTTTCAAATGATTGATTCTGGCGAACATTGGATGGTATATCTTCCTATTGTTACTGAAACTGCATATCTAAGAACTGAAATTATTAGATGCCGATATTCTTTAAATGTTAATGGTATAGACTATTGGATTGCGATGCGCGGACCAGTAGAAACAGACCTTCGCTGGTTCATTAAGAATAATATTAATATCAACGAACTTAATTTGTCTGGTCGCATCTATATTAAGAATGATGAAAATACTATAGACTTTTTTCATCGTTTTACTCATATCAAACTTGCGGGACATACATGGGAAGTACAAGTTACAGATTCGATTACAGTACCGGGTATTTTAGAGCTTGAAATCCAAGAGTATTATGATAACAGCATCGCAGAGCTGCCAAGTATTCTCAAAGATGAGACTACGCCCCTTAATGTTATTAGCGGTGCGACAATGACTAAACAAGATACTATTGTTGGATATGCTATTTCAAATGAAGCATATGACCCCAAAATTCATTGGGAAGTTAAGAATAATCCAAGAGTCAAAATACTTGAGGAATATGAAAATGGTCGCATGTGTAAAGTAAAAGTATATGCAGGTGCAATCAAAACTTTTGATATTTGCTATGGCGATTTCTTCCAGACTGTAATTGTCGAATGGCAGAAACCGCTAATCCAAGGCCCGCAAGAAGTTTATCCTTATGATATTCATACCTATTGGATTAAGAAACTTCCAGAAGGTGAAAGAGTTTCATTCTCTATTGATGATGAATCTATGGCTAAGATTGTAGATTTCAATAACGATTCTTGCAAAGTAGAAATTGTATCTGGCAAGAAAGGTAAGTTTGTTATTCATGCGGCATATGGTGATGTTGAAACAGATTTACCAGTTAAGATTAAATCGTTATAAGGATTGGAGGTTACATGAAACACGTTGCTTCTAATATCTTACGAACTAATTATAAGTCTACTTTTCTTTCACACGCAGAAGACCAAGAAACCATTTGGCGCAAACTTTTTGTTGAAAGTAGACCTTACAGCGATATGCTGAAAAAATTACTTATTATCAATACGCCAGATTGTCTTGATAGAACGCAAGACCAATATCAGCGTAAGATTGAACAATATACAATCAAAGACCTACATGATAATCAATATATCAAGGCTACTCCTAAGCTATCTTTTGGAGAGCATGAAGAGGTTAAATCTTATATCATGTTAGACTTTGATGATTTTTCTCCTTCTGAGAATCCTCGTTATCGCAATTGCGTTATCAGTTTTACGATTATTTCTCAGCTTGACTACTGGGAATTAGATGATTATCAGTTACGTCCTTGGATGATTGCGGGATATGTTGATGGTATTATGAATGATACTCGTCTATCTGGTATTGGTAAACTACAATTCCTAGGCGCACAACAGCTAGTTTTGAATGAATATTTAGGTGGCGTAATGCTACGCTATTCTTCCTCTCACAGCGAAGCGGATGATTCGCAGAATATTGACAATACTAAGCCTGCGCCACAAGATTTATAAAGCTGGTGCGGCATGTTAGAATTACAAGGAGATTTAGGTAAATATCTTTCTGGAATGCCAGTGACGGTTGCGGGAGCCAATGTTGCTATCTCGCAGCCGTCTATTAAAGATATTTGTGCTTTTGGTGAAGATTCGTTTCTTATGTCAGTTGAACTTTTTGTCAAGGCAAAAGAGCTTGCCGCAGAAATGAAAAATATGGGCAAAAGTCAATTATGGTATATGGACGATTTTCAAATATTATTAGTAATCATCCAACAGGACGAAAATACAAAAAGAAATATAGATAATCTTTTTGGTCTTATTTTCCCTGATTATATAGTTGAATATGACGCTGGGTGCATTAATTTTAGGGTACAGGAGAGTGGACCGATAGTAGGACAGCTTAATCCTATGAATTTTGAAAATTTCAGAATTACATTGAAAGAGTTGTTTTTACCAGTAGGCACTGATAAATATGAGGAAGAATTTAACCCTGCTAATGACGCAGCTGCCGAGATTGCTGCCAAACTTCAACGTGGTAGAGAAATACGAAATCAGATAAAGAGCGATAAAAATAAGAAAAAAGCTAATAGTATTTTTGGTAATTATGCTTCTGCTCTTTCTATTGGTTTGGCAATTGATATTAATGTCATATATAACTATACTCCATTTCAGTTGTTTGACAGTATTAAGAGGTATACACTTAAAATGGCATACGACTTATATCAGAAAGTTGCTACTACTCCCATGATGGATGTTAGTAAGATGGATGAACCTGATAATTGGATGGATGGTATTTACTGAGTATAATCGTGGCTTTGCCGCGTTTATATAATAGACATAGAAATTAGCGCGTTATGTTTCTATGACTAAGGAAAATGTATACAAATTCCTAAACGTAAGGAGAAATCTATGAATCGTTTTGGTGTGCGCGAGATGGTCTGGTAGTGGAGAAAGACAGGTCTCGACTTTGAGTAATCAATGACTAAAACGGTCTAAACTTCGTGAACTCCTTGTCAAGAGGTGTCGCTTATGCGGCTAACGGGGAAAATCTTTAAGACAATCCCGTGCCAAGACAAATTATTGTCGGGTGTAGAGACTAAAATTGTAGAGAAACTATTGACACGTTTCTTGAAGCGCGAAGCTCCTAGAATATAGGATGAAGAGATAGTCCAATAAAAATGCTGTGATGTAGTATTTAAACCACTAACATCTGTAGACCTCGGCGGTCAGCACTTCGATGCTGGTCAGCCAATGCTTTACATCGACACCGCTAAGACTTCCAGTCTTGAAGGTGCCGCAACCACCGTTTATGCACAGGGCAGTTTTTAACCACCCCCTTTAATAGTAATATTAAAGTAAACACCGTTTGAATTGCTGGAACATCTTAATTATAGTATAAGGAAATCAGCATCGAAAGTTAACTATTTAGTTAACTACGTTCAACGACTATCCCAGATTGGGAGTAATGTCAAACGACATGAAGTGAATGGATTCCTAGTTATAGGAATAAGATATAGTCTGGTCTATATTGTGAAATATAGCTGTCTAAGACTTGTCTAGTGCTTGTCTTTAGGCGCGTCTAAAACTTGTGAATTAGACGGAACATATCGGGCAAGGGTAATCCACGTCTTATCGCTTGGGACGGCGAAAAGACTCTTACCCTGACTCTTGAAGATTCTTTAATGAGTCCTACCAGTTTCGCTATGCTGTCTGGTGCTGGTCTAGTACACGGTAAGAAAACTGGTGAAAATGCAACTCCTATCTATGTCCATGCTACATATGATATGGTTGCCGAAACCGCTGGTGACAAGATTGTCGCTAAGCTAACCGATGAAGATCGCAATGGCGCGACTATCATCGTTACAAAAGAAGCTCCTATCTATCCTGTTACTCTTGATAGTGCTGGTGCTCAAGCTAATTACCTTTCTGCTGTCACCGACAAGCAGGTCTTTGTTATCAATGATGGCAAGACCCTAGCTGCCGCCACCCTTGGCGACCACGGTGAGATTCAAGCCGAAGGTAAAACTATCGCTTTCCAGCTTGCTGCCGATGAACCCGGCGATAGCAAGCAGGATGCCGCTGTAAAAGCTGGTGATACCGTCCGCATTGACTGCTATGAGGTTCATTACGATGAAGCCTACGAGATGCAGATTGATGCTGAGAACTTCGCTGGTTACTACTACATTGAAGCGTCTACACTCTTCCGTGATGAAGAGACTGGCGTAGATCTTCCTGCTGAATTTGTTATTCCTCGTGGTAAAATCCAGAGTAACTTTACGTTCTCTATGGCTAATAATGGTAAAATAAGTTGCCTAGCTGCTTAGTAATAAGCAGATAATTGTATTTTTCTAATTGCGGGAAACTCCTTAGAGCTTTTAAATACCAACTTGTTAAACAAGGGCTGAATTAACTACTCAGAGATGGTAAAAAGTTTAAAAGATTGGACAATCCGCAGCTAAATAACTTGACGTTTTCTTTCTTTTATGATATAATATTATTACATAAATAGAAGTATTAAGAGGTGATATTATATGATAGAAAGAATACATAATTTTTTACCAAACGTAAAAGATTATTATACTATAAGCGATAAAGGTGAAGTATTTAGCGATAATTTAAATGGACGACCTTTAAAAAAAAGATTGACAAATGTAGGTTATTATCGCGTAGCTCTTTATTGCTTGGACGGTTCTTGTAAAGAATATAGTATTCATAGATTAGTAATGATGGCTTTCAATGCTAATAAAAATTCTGATTTTTTACAAGTAAATCATTTAGATTGTGACCGAACTAATAATTCTTTAGAAAATTTAGAATGGTGTACCCCATCTGAAAACCAACAATATGCAGTAAAATTAAAAAGAGCTAGAGCTGCAAATCAATGGGGTGAAAGCAATACAAATTGCAAATTAACCGATGAACAAGTTAAAGAAATTTTTGAATTAAGAAAATTAGGATTGACACATCAAAAAATTGCAGATGAATATAATGTTTCTCGTAGACATATAGGAAACATTTTACAAGGTAAAAGAAGACAAGTTAAAAGTTAAACGACTATCCTATAAGACGTGAAATTCGTCAACAGGAATAGGGCCGCAAGTGATTGGCGGTGGGTGAAAATCCCTTAAATCGAAATGAAAAACCCCACAACATTGTGGGTGAAGATATAGTCTCAACTTATGGGAAACCATAAGCTACTGTCTGTGTAGTGCGTATATAACAAATGCGTAAAAGATATTGGACCCAAGTACCTTCACATTCACTATTGACTGTATGCCTGCCTACACCAAGTTCAACAAGAAGAAGAAGGTTATGGCTACGCTACAGGTTGTTGATAAGACTGACACAACCCACAACTACAAGAATAAGGACGTCCTTGGTCACGAGGGCCGTACAAAGGATTCCGATGTAGATAGCTGGTATTCTAAGTCTGTCTTCTCCGAAGCAGCGGGGGAATAAAGGCCGCAACGTCAACTGAATCTGCGGCTGATGAACAACATTCAGACGTAACTGCTAACGCAGTTGATTCGACTACTAAGACTTCCGAAACTGAAACTACTCCCAGTGTTTCTAAGTTAAAGAGGTCTGTAGCTAAATAAGCTAAAGGGTGTTCCTTAACTGGGACACCCTTTTTCTTTTTAAATAGCAATAATATGTATTGCTATTGCAATATATACTAATGTTATTTAGGAGGTAATATGAGCGGTTTTAACTGGCGTGCTGTCCAAGCATACAATGGCGGCAAAGAATATCTTGCTTATACTATTGCCAGAGGGCAAGCCGATATTGACAATAATACAATGTATCGTATTATGAAACGCCAAGTAAGTACATTTACTCAACGATTTAATCAAGTGAATGCGGCCAGTGGCAAAAAGTATACTGGTAGACAGATTAAATCTATGATGGATAATTGGGTTTCAAATGGTGGCGTAATAGGTCAAAATATTGATAAGGCAATGCAAAATATCGCAAACTTTGATAGCAAAGGTATCGCTAAGTCATATAGTACGTCTGGCGATATTTTTGTCGATGGTGTAAGTCTAGCAAATGCTGGTTCCGCATTTAACGCATCTGTGCAGGACTGTTTGGAGCACGTATCGAGCATTACTACTGATGTCAATGAAGCTGTTAATAATATTATTTGGACGGTTGCGTCTAATTACGAATACTTAGTTGCCGCACGATTGGTAGATGCTTATTATACAAATGGAAATGTACCATCAGACTTACAGGGTATTCCAACAGACGCAAGCATTAGTGCAGGAATGGTCAAAGAATCTGAAACTAAGATGATTTTAGCAATGGAAAAGGTGCGGGAAAACCTAGATATCCTTGCTTCTCTTGGTAATGGCAGTGTTACTGATATTCAGAATAGTTTTCAATCTGCCGTTGATTCTATTGCAGCTGCTTTCAACTCTATTGGCGGCACAGTTCACGAAATGGCAGAAGCACATGCAATTAATGTTGCGGCAAATGAAGGCCAACAACTTATCATGGAAAATGATGAAAAGATAAAGCAGATTGTATCTGCCGCAGATGGTAAATTTTATTCTAATTGGACAGCCCAACAGATAACAGATACACTTGAAGGTAAAGAATCCAAGGAAGATGTTCATATTTATTGGAATAAAGGTGGCATTGTTCTTGAATTTGGTGGTAATATTAAATTACGTGAAAGTGCGCCATTCCAAGGCAGTGGCCCAGGTTCGCGTGCTCTTGGTGTTGAAGGATTTGTTGCCAGAAGTATGACATATGAGCAGTTGGCGAAAAAATTAAATGCTGTTGCGCCCGGTGCTGGTCAATATGGTTATAGTCTTGTTGGTGCTCTTGGAACTACAGTTGATGCTATGGACTGGTACAATATCAGGCAAGCGGCTGGCGCATTAAGTCTTGTAGATGCTATAGCTGGTAGTGGTATACAAGGAGATTATTCAACCTTGCTTATTGTAAATAATAAGATATTTTCAATTTATGACATTCTTAGAAAGATTTATGATAATTCAGATACTATTTTGAAGTATGGCGGCAATAAATATTATCTTGTTGAAGGTTTTGACTTAGGCACTTTAAGAAGTAAAGTTATGCCATCACAGACAGGAGATAATGTTTTCCGCATGGCGTTAAATCGTAATAAACTTGCTTACAAGGTATTGAATAATACTAAGATTAGTATCACGCTTAATATGGGTCGTTTATTTACGCCAGATATTTTTAAATCTTAGTTGACATTGTTTTAAAAGTATGGTATAATACAACCATATAGGTATAGAGATAAAAGGAGATTTTTATGGCAATTCTTTTTGAAACAGAGACGGCTAAAAAGCTGACTTCGCAAGACATGTATGACATTATTCATTTTGCGGCACAGTCTGCCGAGGATAATGGCTTCGTCAATCAGTTTGTTTTTGAACGTGCGCTATATGCGTATGCGGCGATTATTCTATATCCTGACCGTAAGGAAGAGCTTGGCCGCATTGTTTCAGATAATATTCTAGATGCTTGGGATGCGCTTCTGGCTGATGGCACTATCGCAGACATGAATGAAAACTTTGCTGTAGATATGGATGCTCTTGGTCGAATTGGCAGCGCATGGCTTGATGATTATATTAAGTATCTACAATCTGCTCGTGGTATTTTCTCTACATTCCAGACTTTTAGTGGCGATATTGTAGAGTCTACTGTAAATCGTTTTAAAGATGCTTTTAACGAAAATGATGCTCAGACAGTTCTTGAAATTGCCGATAAGTGGGGCATGAATAATACTCCAAAAGATGAAAGTAAATTAAAGGAAAAAGTTAAGGTTAGTGCTATGGCAACTCCTGAACAAGTTAATGATGCAATTAAGGCGGCTACTGATTATCTTGCTACCGTGCCAACAGAAAATGAAGAGGTTAAAGAAAATAATGAACAAGAGGAAGGCCCTCTGTTCGAGCTTTAGTACAAAATTCAATAATTGTTATGAGCCTACTTTTATATAAAGTAGGCTCTTTTTTATGCCTATATTAACGTTAATAAAGATATAAAAGGAGGTACGATTGTGAATTGTACAGATAGATTTAAGGTAGGTGATTACCATTAGTAAATATTCAAATACTATTGAGTATAATCTACGAACTACATTAGACCGTTCTGGTTTGACTCAATTGCAGACTGAGCTTAATAAAGTTTCTGTTCAGTTAAAGGAAATGCAGTCTCAGGATATTATTGATAACACACAAGTTTCTGCGGCTATCAATAATATTCAAAAATTTCAGAAAGCATTAAATTCGAGCTTTAACACTAAAATTGGAATGCTCGATATGACAAAGTTGACCAGCCAGCTAAATGATAGTGGACTGTCATTACGTAATCTACAAAATTCATTTTCTATGGCAGGGTCTACTGGTAAAATTGCCTTTACAGATGTTCTTGCGCAATTAGGTAAAATTGATACTGGTATTAAAAGTACCAGCTCAATGGTAGATAAATTGTTTAATACAATGGGTAACACTGTTCGTTGGGGCATTATGTCAAGTGCTTTCAACGGCGTTACTGATTCTATTCGTCAATCTGTTGAATATGCGAAAGACCTTGATGATTCATTAACACAGATTATGCTTGTTACTGACTATTCGCGTGATTCGATGGTTCAGTATGCTAAGCAGGCTAATGAAGCTGCAAAGGCTCTTGGCTCTACAACTGTTGCTATGACGAATAGTACCCTTATTTTCGGTCAACAAGGAAAATTTTTACATGTTGTTTGAAAATACTGTTTGTATTACAGATTTAATTTAACGCGACAGCCTTGAAAATCTTATAATTGCTGGAAGGGCTTGCGCCTAATCAGCAGCCCGCTCATAAGAGAAGGTTCAACGACTATTCTACCGTCAAGGAGAAGTAGATTGCAAGCGCAATCGAAATAGAGATACCTGGGATAGACAAAATGACCGCACTATCCATATACAGGTAAGATATAGTCTGCTCTAATAAGGAATTATTAGCAGTTTTAACGCATACGATTTAGCGCATCGTATGGAACACAAGGTTTGACTTAAACAAGTCTCAGCAGCTTGCGGAGATGTCAACTAAATTGGCAAATGCTTCTCAGCAAGATACTGCTACAACGTCGGACCAAATCACAGCATACATGAATGCTTATGGTCTTGATAATAATATTGATAAACTTAATGCCGCACTAGACTCTTGGGCTAACGTAGCAAATATTTCTGCTGCGGATGTTGGAGAGCTGGCAGAAGCATCACAGAAAGCTGCATCAGCAGCAGCTACGCTTGGAGTTTCTACAGACCAATTAAATGCACAAATTGCTACAATTGAGTCTGTTACTCGTGAAGCCCCTAATAAATATTTGCTTGCCGCCTAAAAATATGATATAATAATTATAAGAAATTTATAATTATTAAAGAAAGGCACTTATATGGCACAAAAAATTATGTTAGATAGCGATGCTATTATTTATGCATATTGTGAAAATAATAAGAGTATTAACTCTATTGCAAAAGAGTATAAAGTTTCTTGGAACACTATAAAAAGAGTTCTCTGTGAAAATAATATTGATATTATCAGTAACAGAAATCAATCAATATATCAACCTGTTAATACAGAATTGTTTAAAACAATAGATTCAGAAGAATCTGCTTATTGGCTTGGATTCTTATATGCAGATGGGTCTGTTAAGAAGGATAAAAATGAAATTTCTTTAGTGCTACAAGGACAAGATTTAGATAGTGTCATAGCTTTTCAAAATTTTGTAGGAAATAAAAATAGTATATTTGAAAAAGAAAAAACGTGTAAAGATGGAACACACAAATATTATGGATATAGTTTTTCTAGCAATGATGTTAAGCAAAATTTATGTAATTTAGGTTGCGTTCCAGCAAAAACTAGCATTTTAAAATTTCCTACAATTCAACAAGTTCCTGATTATTTTATATACGATTTTGTTCGTGGCTATATTGACGGAGATGGATATATTCAATTTGACTTTGAACAAAGTAGATATAGAATTATTATTTTAGGTACTTATGATTTTCTAAGTGGATTAGTGGAAAGATTAAATACACAAGAACATAGCAATATTTATGAACGCGAAGCGGCTCATATTTACGCTTTAGAGATTGGTCATAAAGATTTTGTTTATGAATTTTTAAATAGGCTTTATGGTAAATCTACTGTTCATTTAGAGAGAAAATATAAAGTATACATGCAAGCAAGAAAAACATTGGGCTTATAATTTAAATTATAAGAAAAATATTAAATTGCGGGAAAATCCTTAGAGTTTTATATTACTAAAATATTATAGTGATATAATATTGGCGAAGAGTAATGTCTTAGGTATAGTAAAAAGATATAAAAATTGGATAATCCGCAGCCATTTTGCTATTTAGTAAAAGGTTCAACGACTATCAGGATTGGCTCTGATAGGATAGAAGTCTATCCGAAAGAATATTCTATTTTTATAGAAAATATAGTCTCTTCTTCTTGGAAACGAGAAGCATATAGGATTTATATATGGACTCGATTAACGACCGAGTTTAAGACAGAAGGAACAAATCGGAAATGGCCTCAAGACACTGTTTGCCCGCCTTTCAGACTTATCAATGGGCAAGACTCTAGACGATGGAGTAGACTTAGGAAAAGTCACATCCACGTTAGAGAAAATTGGTGTACAAGTCTTAGACGGCGATGGAAAGATGCGTGGCGTTGGTGACATCATGGAAGACCTTATGAAGGTTTGGAATTCTATTGATGCTACGCAAAAAGCTGCCGTAGGTCAGACGCTTGCTGGTAAATTCCAGCTTACACGTTTTGAAGCATTGATGAACCGTTCAGACTTATATAATCAGTATAAGGCTGGTTCTGAAAATGCTAGCGGCACGCTAGATGTAATGAATGAAAAATATGTTGATTCGTTACAGGGAAAATTAAATAAATTACAGACTACTTTTGAAGGTATTATCAATAGTCTTGGTAATTCTTCTGATTTTTATGGATTCATTGATGGTTTATCTACCGCATTAGATTTAATGCAGAAATTGATAGATTCTATTGGTGGAGGTTCTGCCGCACTCACTTTATTTGGTGCTACTGCTTCTAGAGTATTCAGCAAACAGATAGCACATGGTTTAACAGCGATGGCGCAGAATTTCTCACTTGGGCAGATTAAGAAAAATAACGCTCAAATAAGACAAGAAAAACTAAACGCAATGGGTTATCAAAAGATTGATGATAAATCTTTAGACCCGTTAAAAGATATGATTGATGTTGGAACAAACTACCAATCAGTCATGAGTAATGAACAACAAACGCAATATAATAAATTACTTGTAGATACAAGCCATGCAATTAACGGCGTTACTGATGCAGAAGCCAAACTTCGTGAAGCCGTTAATGAAACTAATATGGCTATTGGCGCGGCAACAGGTGAATACAAAGAATATATTCAGCTTTTAAGGGACGAAAATGGAGTCCTTCAAGCAAGAGGTACTCAAGAGTATTATAACAATGTAAACGCTGGCAGAGAAGAATTATATAAAAATATTTCTTCTAATGAAGCAAAGCAAAGACTTCAAGGAATTGCAAATGAATCTTCTGGTATTAGTTCAGTAACTATTCCAAAACATCGTGACAAAATTGCCGCTCTTGGTGCAGATTCTAACCCAATGAAAATCATGACAGATGGCCGAGCAAGTCTAAAATTTATATTAAAAGATTCTCAAAGATTGCTTAAAGCGTATGGAATAACAGAAAGTATCTATGGTAAAGATTCTATTTTTGCCGTATTAGATAAACAAGCCACAGAATGTCTGCAACCAATAGAAAAAGTAATTCAAGCACTGCGAAAACTGTCTCCGCTTGCAAATAGCACGGTTCTAAAAAATGGTTTAAGTTCTCATAATCTAGGCGAAACTATTGGTCTTTTAGATACACTTCAAGAGGGCATGAATGAAGTGAATCAAGGAGCGGAAGGAGCTTTAAACAAAGCAAATGACGCGTTAATTAAAAAGCGTATTGCTATAGATTCTGCTGCTACTTTAACCAGAGGAAATCAAAAAGTCACTGGAGCTAATGTTGTACTTGAAGGTATTAAAGGCCAAAACGAGGGTCTTGAAGACACGCTGAAAAAACAGATGGATGTACAAAATATTATTCAAGCTACAGCAGCTATTGGACAGCTTAGTTTTGCTTGGCAGTCTTTCCAAAACTTGGGTTCTATATGGGCAAATGCTGATTTAACTACTGGAGAAAAAGTTGAACAGACTATAATGAATCTTTCTATGACTGTTCCACAGTTAATTTCTAGTTTTATTGAGCTTAAAGAAGCATCAAAGTTAGATTTTGGAAACCTTTTTGCATCCATTAAAACAAATGAAGTTGCAAAAATGCAAACAGCACTAGATTCAATGCAACTTGGCTCTTTTATGAATGGACTTACAGCAACTACTATTAAGTTTAAGGCTTTTGGTGCAGGAGCAAAAATTGCATCTGCTGGTCTTCAAGTATTTAAGGCGCTTATCGAAAGTTTAAGTAGTCCTCTTAGTATGGCAACTATTGGAATTGCGGCTGCTGGCGGCGCTTTGATTAACTTCTTTCATCAAAAGAATCAAGCAGAAAGAGACAAACAAGTTGAGACATATACAAATACTCAACAAACGGCATCTGTTGATACTTCTTCCTTTGATGCTGCCTATGCTTCGTACAAGCAAACTGGGGAAGTTACTGATGAATTAAAGAGTGCTACTGATAATCTAATTGATTCTCTTGACATTGCTGGCGGTAAGACGCTGGAAAATTCAGGAGACTTTGATACTTTAGCTGAAAAAATTAGCAAAGCTAGTACAGCATCTAAAGAATTAGCCGCATCACAAGGCAAGCAAGCTCTAACCGCATTAGATAAAGGAGCTTCTACTTATACGCCATTTATTAACAATGCCGCTAGAATTGCATTTGAGAATGACTTTTTGAGCAATCAAGCTGGTTTAACTACAAATTTTTGGGGTCAAGACACTAGCGGATTATCTATCCAAGAGAAAATCGGCAATGTTACAGAAGCATCTGCCAAAGCTCAAAAAGAAGTAGATAAGTATCAGAAAAAACTTAATAGCATGAGCAAAGACGATGTTATGTATGAACATACAAAGTCAAAGCTAGATGAAGCAAAACAACATGTTTCTGATGCTCAGGATTACTTAAACGACGAAAATATTGCTAATGCAAAAACCATTATTGACAATATGGCCAGTGCCGCAGAAGATGGCTTGAATAAGAGTGATTTTGTTAATAAATCTAAGAAAGAAATTGAAGATTCTCTTCTAGACAACGAAGCTATTAAAGCTAAATATCAGTCTCTTGGAAAAGAAGCTGGGCAAGAATATATCAACGGACTCGTTTCTGCTATGCAAGGTGGCAAGGACGATGTTCAAAATTCTGTTATGGCTGGATTAAGTTCTGATATTTCAACTGATAACCTAGAGAGTGCGGTCAAAAATAAGTCTTCAATGAAAGATGTTCTTGAAGATTATCAAACTGCTTACCAAAAGAATGGTGGCTTTACAGAAGATGAAGCTGCTAATATTATGGTAGAACATCCAGAGTATGTTGAATTCTTGCAAAAGGTTGGTGACCAATATCAACTAAATCAGCGTGCAGTTGAACAATGGACACAGAAGACACGTGAACAGACCGCTGCAATGAAAGAAGCAACTGGCGAGTCTATCAATATGTCACAAGCCAATACAGATATTCTTGCAGCATACCAGAATCTTTCAACCAATAACCTTGATTTACAACAACCACTACAAGAAATACAGCAACTTAATAATTTGCTTACTAATGGTGCTATTTCAAATACTGATTTCTTAGATAGACTAAATTCTGGTTTTGATACTTTAGCGAGTAAAATCAGTAATGCAACTAGTAGTGGTAAAGAACTTGCTGATGTTCTCAAAGATGATGATATTTCTAATTTTGCTCAGATTATGACAAATGAGCTGTATACTGGTTTACAACAAGCTAACAAGCAGTTCAAGAGCGGCAAAATGAATGTCACGCAATATGCTCAGACAATGAGCAAGGCCGCGAGACAATCTATTAAAATGGAACAGGCAACTAGTGGTTTAACTGATGAACAAGTCGAGCAAATTGAAAATACCGAAGATATTTCTAAACTCACAAATTCAATGACAAAATCTCAAAGAAAAGCTGCAAACCAGATTAAGAATCTATCTAATCAGATGAAGAAACTTGATGCCGCAGCTGATTTTAATAATTTTGTTACTGATAATTTTAAGAAAATCAATGAGGTATTTGATGATACTGGCAAAGTTGCCGCAGACGCTACAAATGAAATGGGTGGAATTAAAGCTCAATATGCTGACACTATTTCTGGCTTAGCTAGTTCAATGACAACTTTCTATAAGACAAATTCTGATGCTGCACAAAATACAGCCGCTTCAATTGCTGCTACTGGTGCTATGACCCAAGAGCAAGCATATGCAATGCTTACTACTGGTCAAGGCTTAGCAGAAGCTATGATGGCTAATACAGAAGTTGCTGGTGCTGCGATGCAAGGAACAATGGCTGAAACAGAAGGCGCTGTCTCTGATATGGCTAATGGTATCTCTGGCATCATTACAGATATTATGGCAATGTTTGGTGGCATTGATGGTGACGTTACAAGTTCTGTTGATGATGCAGGTTCAGAAAAGAAGGAAATTACTTCTACTGATACAGAAAAAGGTACTACAGACCATGTAGGCTATGTTACCGTTCCAAAGTTCAAGATGCACATTAAAGGCTCTGATAATTCTAGTGGTGGTGGCGGTGGTCGTAAAAATTCTACTGCTACTGGTAGGACGAAAACAGCCAAAAATGGTGCAGTCATGGAACAGTATTATAATAAAAATACTGGTAAAACATATTGGGCAGCTGCAAATCCTGGTTCACAAGCATCTATTAAAGAACATTCTAAGCAACTTGCAAAGGGCTTAAATTCGCTATTTGGCTCTTCAACTCCTAGCCTTAAAAACTGGGCGCCTTCTGGTGTTGGTGGTGCTGTACCACCGTCAAACTTCGGACTTCCTTCGTCTGGCTCGGGCGGCGGTGGAGGTGGCGGCGGTGGAGGCGGCGGTAGCTCCTTCACTCCCGATACCAAAGAAGCTCTCGATGATGAAATTGACCGTTATGAACGTGTTAACACACTTCTTGACGCAATCGCAAATGACTATGAGCGTATCAATAAAGAGCAGGAACGCTTAACTGGTGATAAGTTAGTTGAGAATCTATCTAAGCAAACTTCGCTTCTAAAACGTCAAATTGATTTACAGAAAGAAAAACTGTCTATCCAGAATGATGAAATGAATGAACTCCAATCTAAACTATCTGGATATGGCATTCAATTTGATGATGAGGGCTTTATTTCTAACTACGCAAAGATTCATCAAGGATTAATTGATAACATTAATAACCTTATCAGCCAATATAATGCGGCTGGTACAGAAGAAGCTCAAGATGCCATTAATGACCAAATTGATGCGGCAAATGATAATCTTGATAAATTTAAGACACTGTATCAGCGTTATGATACTTTGATTTCAAGTGATTTGAGAGACACAATCCAGCAGATTGAAGACCTTAATGATGAAATTGAAGACCTGCGTATCAATGTATTAAAGACTCAAATTGAATCTCTTGATAATCTAAAAGATATTCAAGAAAGTCTAATTGATTTCGACCGTGCGTTCAATCGCGGTATTAAGCTAACTCCTTATCAAGAAGCAGCTGATAACGTTGCCAAGCTCGGCAAATATTTTGATGTTGCAACCATGAGCGTTGACGAATACTATGATAATCTTATCAAGAAGCAAGAGGATGCCGCAAATGCCGCAGGCACATCTGACGCATATAAGAAATGGTCAGCAGGCCGTGTAGAAGAACTTAAAGCTGCCAAGCAACGTGCGCTCAACGGTGATAAGAGTGTAGACTACTACGGCACTGGTTATTTCGATATGTCTATGAAGAATCTAACTGATATTAACGCTCAGATGAAGCAGTTTGAAGAAACTGGTAAATCTGATATTTTCGGTGAGAATTCCGCAGACCTCTATGATGTAGCTAAGACAGTATATGAACAGGCCGCAGGACTTGCTCAGGACTATTGGTCATTGATTGAAAATCTCCATGACAATGTTATGGATATGATTGATGATATTAGCGATAAGATGGATAGGCGTAAAGACCAGTATGAAGCCATCACAGATGAACTTGAACACTGGTTAGATATTACAGAGCTTCTACACGGTGAAGAATCTTATGATGATTTAAATACCATTCTTGGCGCACAGCAGAATAATTACAAAACACAGCTGAATGAATTAATGCAGCAGCGCGATATTTGGAAAGATATGCTTGGCTCCATGAAAGAAGGTTCGGAAGAGTGGAACGAAGTATCTGACAAAATTAAAGATGCTACTTCCGACATTAACGACCTTATTCAAAACTCCTTAGAGAATCTACAGAAGCAGTATTCAAATACAGTTTCAAAGATTACTAAAGCATGGGGAACTAAAGCTGTCGGTACTGACCTTGATTGGATGAATACACAGTGGGAGCTAATCAATCGTAACGCTGATTATTATCTCGATGATGTTAATAAATCCTATAATATTCAAAAGCTACAGAGTAAATATCTTGACCTCTTAGATGGTTCAAATGACTTAGCTATCCAGCAAAAGATTTCAGCGCAAATGAAAGAGCAGCTTGAATATCTGCGCGACAAGACTAAATTATCTGAGTATGATGTAAACTATGCTAACGCACAGCTTGAAATCTTACAGAAGCAAATTGCGCTTGAAGAAGCTCAGCGCAACAAGTCTCAAATGAAACTTCGCAGGGATACTCAAGGTAATTATTCATATGTTTATACAGCGAACGATGATAATGTACGTTCCGCACAGTCCGACCTTTTAGATGCACAGAATAACGCATACAATATGTCTAAAGACCAGATGAAACAGACTCAGGCAGATTCACTATCTGCATTACAGGATGCTCAATCTACAGTCAATGACATTTGGAATAATGCTAATCTGTCTCTTGAAGAAAAGACCAAGAGAACACAGGCAATTATTGACTCACTCAAAGAATATCTTGCGGGAACCAGCGAACAGCTCAGCACGTCCCAGAAGAACATTATCAATGACTTCATCGGCATGTGCGATATGCTTACTGGCGAGAACAAAGATAATCTACAAGACGTATACGACCAGATTGTTAATGGTAGTACCGATGCTTTTGACCAGATTGATACACGTTGGTCTACTTCTTTGACCTCTTGGTTACAGAATATGGACCAGTTCAAAGCCGACACTGATAATATGCTTAGTGATTTGACGCAAGCTGGCAAAGACTATGCGGATAATACAAAAACTATCGCAGATATAGCCAAGACTAACTTTGATGATATTTCCAATAGCATTAGCGGCACTACGGATAAGACAAAAGAACTTGCGGACAGCACAAAAGAATTTGTCAACATCCTTAAAGACGTATCTGGTGAGGTCAAAAAGACCGAGTCTACGATGACTGATTATGCCAATCGTATTACAGATGCTAATAATAATATGCAGGCATTCAAGCAACTCGCCGATGAAACTGCTAATAAGCTGTCTAAGAAAGAGCAAGAAAACGCTAATCTAAGTGAAGCTCTAAAGCAGGCTGAGCAAAAGAATTATAACTATGAACACTATGGTAATGCTAACGGCCCATCGTCTGGTGGCGGTGGCGGTGCTGGCGGAGCTGGAGCTAATGAAGATACTGCTTGGGGCATTGCTAAGGCGATTTGGACCTATGGCTGGGCTTCTGGTTGGGGCAACGACCCTGTACGTTCCAGCAAGCTGACTGGCGCATATGGTACCGCTTTTGCTCGCCATGTTCAGGATATTATCAATCAATACTCTAGGTCTGGTAGACTTGTTGACTATGGTTCTATGAAATATAGCTCAAAAAATCTAATCGGCTATGATACAGGCGGCTACACGGGTTCTTGGTCTGATAAGACCGCAGATGCCAAGAATGGTAAACTTGCATTCTTACATCAGAAAGAACTTGTTCTTAATGCTACAGATACGCAAAATATTCTTGCGGCAGTTGAATCCGTAAGGTCTTTTGCGGATAAACTTAAATCTACAAGTCTTGCGCAATCACTTTCTACTGCTCTTGGAGCTGTTAGCGGTGCGAAAGCAAATAACGCATCTGAGACAATTGACCAAAACGTACATATCACGGCTGAATTCCCAGCTGCGAATAGTGCGGCAGAAATCGAATCTGCGCTTATGTCACTGAACGATAGGGCGGTTCAATACGCTTATAAGTTCAGATAAACATGGGCAAAATTTTATAATCGAATATTTATGGTTTTGATATGTCTTAGAGCATAATTTTATAAACGGGAGAACTTTATGTTCTCCCGTTTTTTATTTGGATTGAAAAGGAGTGAGCTGGCAATGGCGAATCTACAGGACGTTGTTCTTGAAGCTGTGGATACAATCGTATCCAATAGAATAGAACAGATAGCTACGGATAAAACAGTTACCGCCACTGTCGCTGGCTGTACTAATTCACTTACAGGTGAATATCTAGTTTCCTATAATGGCGGCAAATTAAAAGCATATGCCCAAGAAGGAAATACATATACTCAAGGCCAATCGGTATATGTTCTTATTCCAGAAGGTGATTTCACCAAGAAAAAGAATATCGTAGGTGTTGCGCAGGCAGCAGAAGATGATAATAATATTAGCTTTGTATCTTCGGCCATTAGTAACTATAATCTCATTGGCCGCAATTGCCTTAGTGATAAGGATAAAGTCACGCCTGCTGGGCTTCGTTCTTACAAGAAGGAAGATTACAAAGTATTATATAAAAAAGATGAAGATGTAAGCGGCTCTAGACCTCAGTTCTTATCTATTGATACCCAAGAGCTAGAGAATAATATTAAGCAGGCCGAAGCGATACTGATTGAAGCATCTTTCCGCACGTCTTTGCCGCGAGAGCATAAACTCACAAAGACTGGCGAATATGGTATCACTTTTATCTTAGCTTTTAAAGACGGAGACGCTACAGATGATAACGGTCAAGCGTTAGTTAAGAAATTATCATACACTATCGACAGCAATAGCATGACGGGTTCGCCGCTTAAATATCAAAGCTATTTTGACCAATATCAGATTTTTCCAATAGATGTTGAAAACTTTTTATATATTGACCAGATTATCTTCTATTGTAAAGACTTCGTAGAAATAACAGACCCAATTCAATCACAAGATAGGCCGATTGGCTGGGGCGATGATATTTTTATTAAAGATATTGAATTCTATGGTCTAAAAAAGATTAGTGCGGCAAATGGCGATTATCAGATGCACTTGTCTATGCCGAAAGGTTCAACATTTAGAGACTTAACTGAGAACTCTTCTCTAAGCGTTGTTAGCACACTTCGCCATAAGAATGAAGACCTTTCAGGCGATGCAATGTTTTATTGGTTTAAAGAAGATGGACGAGTGACCGCAAGCTCTAGAGATTATAAGATGTACGGTGGGGCTGGCTGGTCTTATCTTGAAGCCAAAGGTAATAAATATAGTTTTGTTACTACTGGTGCGGAAAATCGCGCTTATGAGAATAAGTATATGTGCGTTTGCGTCTACAAAGAGCAGATGGTTTTAAAAGACTATTTTGTTTTATATAATGAAGCGGCAAAACGTGATATTGAAATTACTTCTTCTCTTGGAGTTAGTTTTAGTTTTGACCGTGGTAAACCTACTCTAACTTGTCTCTTGGATGGTAAATCTTCTGATTTTGAAGCTGGCAAAGCAAATGGGCATCCAGATAACTTCTTTAGATTCGTTTGGTCTAAGGTTGATGATTATGGTCAAACATTATCTTTTACCGAGACGATTGAAGAACTTAAAGCTCGTTATGAAGATGGTATGAAGCAGGGTATCGGATATAATAATCTTTCTGCTTTAAAGAATCAAATGAATGCGCTCGAAGGTGCATCATGGGATAAAAATACGCTTACTTATCCAGTTAAAGGTATTGATTCCAAGGCTACTTTCAAATGCGCTGTTTATTTGCGCGATAGGGAACCTACGGGAGATGAAACCGTAGAAGATATTGAATATAATATCGGTGTTGCAACTATTATTTTAAAGAATGCAACTGCCGCAGACCCTACTGATTATTATATCACTATTGAAAATGGTGACCAAGTATTTCAGTATAGTGAATCTGGTGTATCACCTGATGATGATAGATATGAAGACCCATTAGAGGTAAAGCCGCTTACTTGTCATTTCTTTGACCCTGCTGGTCTTGAAGTTAATAAAGATACATATGATATTAAATGGCGAGTACCATTAACAGATTCTATGATTACTATTCCAAAAGAAGGAATGGTACTTAATCAATCTAATCAGAAAATTGAATATTGTATTTCACAAATTTACCCTATGGCGATTGCCGCAAACTTTGACTATTCAGCAGTATCAAATCAGATTGAAGCTATTGTAACATATCAAGGCGTTACATATAGTCAAATGACTGATTTTCTGTTTACTAAGGTAGGCGAGAATGGCACGAATGGTACAGATATTGTCGCTAAGATTTCTCCTACTTCTAAGAGTCTAAAGAATAAAATGCTTGCGCTTATTATCGACAAGAATAATATGATTGAATGGAATACAGGTCAATCAATCTCACAGCAGGTTTTAGAATTCCAACTCTATCAGCGTAATGAAAAAATCAATGATGATTCTACTGTCTCTTGGTCTATGGGCTATGGTCAAAGCAAATATATGAGCTGTAACGATGGTGTTGTTTCTTGGAACACAACTGATGCGGCCAAGCGCAAGTTTATGAACCAAATCGTTAAGGCTCAAACAACTTACACCGTTGGAGACTCTTCATATAAGTATTACGCTTTTTATGGTATCCCAGTAATCAAGAAGTATGCTGATACTGATATTCAAATTGATAAAACTTCTCTTTTAAAGTCTATTACTTATAACGCAGATGGCCGCAATCCGCTATATAATAAGAACCAAGGCGTTACACTTGTCGGCTCTGGTATTGAAGATTTATTTATTGAATGGATAGCTGAGGGTGGCGATCCTTCAAAGACTGGTCAAACGTATGATGAGAATCCAGTAAGTGCTTGTTTTAAGATTATTACAGAAAAGAATACGTCAGAAGGCGTACAAAAGACAGCTCGCACAAAAGGATTAAGTCAAATCTATATTCTTCCAAATGACGTGTATGATGGTGAGTATGGCAACAATTTAGTTCATTGTAAAGTATATACGTCAGCAGATGCGGCCAATCCTGTTGTTGAGCTATATATTCCTATCTATATGTCACTGAACACTTATGGTCTTAAATCTTTGAATGATTGGGATGGAACACATCTAGAAATCAATGAAGATGAAAATTACATTCTTGCGCCGCAAATTGGCGCCGGTGAAAAGAACAAGAATAATCAATTCACTGGCGTTGTAATGGGAACTTCAAAGACTTATGATTCAGATGAATCTAAAATTGGTTTAATGGGATTCTCAGAAGGTAAGCAGTCTATCTTCTTAGATGCTAAAGATGGTTCAGCTACTTTTGGTTTGCCAGAGCAGCAGGCATCACAAAATAATCATTTTGAGGAAGGCCGCATTAAACTAGTCCCAGGTGGCGAAAGCTATATTGGCGCGTGGCGTATCGGTTCTCGCGCATTATATAATATTGCAAACGCGGAAGTTGATGAAAATGGTAATTTTACAGAAGCAACTGTAGACAGACCATATACAGACTATCCTGTAAAAGATTCACAATTTTCGATTCCATCAGATAAGCAAGGTCTTATTTTAGGCGCTAACCCTGCCTATATCTCAGTCAAAGGTAAGCCACTTACAAGACAAAATTCAAATATTGAATTTGATGGGGCAAATGCCGCACTCGCTGAGGGAGATAGCCTTGAAGTAGAAATTGACCCACGAAAAGACTCAACTTTATCAATCTATAGACATTACAAGAAAGATAATAAGTGGCATCGTTATCCGCTTGTTGGTATTAATCAATTTGGACAGTTCTATACAAATGCAATCCAAGACCAAGAATCTTCAATGGGTATTGGTAAGGTAGGCGCATTTGGTAAGCGAGCGTTGGATGCTAAATATATTGGTGCGCAGTTTGGCTGGTCTGATACAAACTTATTTAAATTTTTTGTTGATGGTACAGTTAAAAATTCTGAAAAGGCTACAACAGACCTTTATCTTTCTACTGGCACAAATGTTAACAATGAATATCCAAGAGGATTCAATGTATATGGTAAACATGTTAGCCTTTACGCGCCAGATTTAGGTAAGGAATCATCTGATAGCTCGACACATAGACTTCACATAGATTCAGAGCAGGCTATTATTGGTCACGAAAATTCTTATTTAAGATTGTCTGCTTTATCTGCGGCAAATGATACAACAGACGAAAAGACTAAGACATCTGTTTTATATCTTAATAATAACTTTGAGTTTATGAATCCAAAAGACAGAAAAACCACTATGTCTACTGGTGATTTTACTCTTTCTGCTATTGGTACGCCAAAAGATGATAAGACAGATGAAGATGGAAATTATACCTATGCCATTGGTGGCAATTTGAGACTTAATGCAACTAATTCGATTACGAATATTGCAGACAAAGATTTCCAAATTAAAGCAGGAGAAGATTATTTGATGTATTCAAAGGCTTTTTCTTCTGTTGCAAATAATGAAGCTGGTACGTTTACCATTGGCTCAAACAACGCCAAGGCTGTTTTGACATTAAATAATAATAAAGGACAGAATACTACACTTGTTGGTGAAGGTCTTAAATTCAATGCTGAAAACAATGGCGTAAATATTGTAAGTGATACTTCACCTGATGGTATTAAACTAGTCGCTACCGCCATTAAAGATAATGAAGCACAAGGTGGCGTAAGCATTAGTCTTATTCCTCAGTCTGGCGGTAACGGTGCTTTTTATATTAGGTCTGGTACTGGCACTATTCAATCTAATTATGATGAAGTGCCGCACGTCGGCAAACGAACTTATGTTAGCATTGGTCATGGTGTTGTTTCAAACTGGGGCGTATTCACAGGTACACCTGATTCACAATCAACTACATCACTTACTGCTGAACGAGATATATGTAGTATTAGTGGTTGGAATTATAGTAATGAATATTGTTATAATAATGGTTATACACATTGGTGCATGGGAGCCAATAGAAGTTCGTCAAAGGTTTCAGACCACTTAGGCTGTATTTATGATTTGTTAAATAATTTACAGACACAGATTAATAATGAAGTAAATGCTCGCAGGTCTGATGTAAATGATGCTAGAGCAAAAGCAAATGCGGCACAAGCTACAGCAAATAGTAAAGCAGATAGAAACCATAATCATGATAATTCTTATGCTAAGAAGAATCATCATCATAAAGTTAATTATACAATGGCTCATGTTGTTGTTGATGGTAAGAAATCTACAGCTCAATTTGTTAGTGGATTAATGACTGGTGGTAGTTACACTACAAATACTTCAAATGAAGAAGTATAAGATTAAAGGAGATAAAAGGATATGAATGAATTAGAAGTACGTATGAGGGTTCATGCTCTTGCAAAAGATATGATTTATGATTTTATGGCAAAGAACGGTATTGGCGCTACTGTTATGGTAGACGCTCTTAACTCTGTTCTTGTCGGTCTTTATCCAATAGCTCAGGGTGAAATGCTACGAGCTATTGATATGGAAACTGCGGCCAAGGCTCAGCAGCAGGCGCAAGAAGTTAATCAAGCAGAGCAAAAAGCCACTCCCAAGGAGAAGGAAGTTAAATAATGGCAGTAAAATCCTTTGTTAAAAAGGTTGGTCAAAAGGCCAAAGATGGTTCACTTACTTTGCCTTACTCTGAATTTGGAGTTGGCTTTGAGAATGTAGTGGACACACGTAAAGATAAGGGTAATTATTCTCTTGCCCAATTCTTTGACAATTACATGGACTTCATGAAAAATACAACGTTTGTATATACTGGTAAGACACAGCCTACTAATACTCATGTTGGCATTTGGATTGATACAAGTTCTTCTAACCAATAGAAAGGAAGAGTGAAATATGGCAACAGTCGTTAGTACACTGTATCCACCTGTGGTTTCAACATTTCAAAATGCCTTTGTAAACACAGAAGATGCTGTTGTATATTTTACTCTTTCTTCTTTTAATTCTGCATCTGAGATTAAGCATGTGCATGTCAGTTGCGTAAATCAGCTTAACAATGAGAATGCCTTGAATAAACTTTCGGGCATTCTCATTGAAGATTTACAATTCGATAAAGTAAGCGGTATGTATTATGTAACGATACCTACCGCTTATATCGAGGGTAATGCTTTCAATACGAATCAGTTCTATAAAGTTCAGATTCGATTTGACAGCTATAATGGAACTGATGAAGTGCCTATTAATGATGAAGCAAAGAAGAATAGTTATCTTTTATCACATACGCAATATTTTTCAGAATGGTCTTCTGTTTGTCTAATTAGACCTATTCACCAACCTAAAATTTATTTATCTGTATTTGAAAACTATACAGGCAATTCATATATGACTTTTAATAAAGGCTTAACGCAAATTGCGGGAGGTCTTGTTTTTGTCACTAAAAATGAAAGTGGTGAAGAAGTAGTTTTAAATACTGAAACTGAAACACTTGAAGCATATCAATTTGATATTCTAGACGATTCAGATAAAGTATTATTCTCTACTCCTACTATTTACACTGGTGAAAATCTTAATCCAAATAATATTGTATATAATATTGATTTTTCATCTTTGAAAAATAGTTCAGATGGTTCTACATCAGACCCTACCAGTACGTATTATGTATGCCGTATCACGTGCCGCACAAAGAATCAGTATCAGCTTAGCAAAGAATATAAGTTCCAGATTGGCGAATACACTGGCGCTGATGAATGGCAACCTACAATTGATGCGGAAGTTGATGATGAAACTGCGTCAATTAAAGTTTCTGTCAAGAACGAATATTCTTTTAGTGATGGCGTATCTGTATACGTAAGGCGTGCATCTAATAAAGATAATTTTAAAGAGTGGGAAACAATCTATAGCGCAAAGCTACAGCAAATTGATTTTTCAATTGTAGATAATACTGTAGAAAGTCTGACATGGTATCGTTATCGTGTAGAAGCTCTTACTTCTACTGGAATGTCAATTGCTAAACCTAAAATGTCTAAAGTCGTTTTGCCGCAATTTTATGACGCTTATCTTTCTCGTGGAAAAGAGCAATACGCGGTAAGATATAATTATCAGGTTAGTAGCTTTAAGCCAGTAGTCAATAGAGCTAAGATTGATACGCTCGGCGGCAAATATCCTAAATTTGCGGAAAATGCTGTATTAAATTATAAACAGTTCAGCATTTCAGGTTTAATTAGTGCTGAGTCTGATGTTTACTCAGAGTTTGCTAATAAGACAGAACTTATTCATCATAATAATGACACTCTTAAAGACCTATATTCAGAATATAAAGATGAAACTGGCGTTAAAGATTTAATTCGTAATGATTTTAAGAATTGGGAGAAGACTGGAGGAAATCAATATCCCAGTGGGCCTATTTCTAGTGTAACTTCACAGGAGTATCTAACAACTACTACAAACGATTGGCTCTACGAGCGTGAATTCCGTGAGAAGCTAATTGCATGGTTAAATGATGGTGAGCCTAAGCTGTATCGTTCAATGGCAGAAGGTTCAATGGTCGTTATGCTTACAGATGTTACGTTGACACCTAATGAAACAGTTGGCCGCAGGCTATGGAATTTTTCTGCTACTGTTTATGAAGTTGAAGATGCTTCTTCCTTAGATACTCTTGATACTCTTGGTATTTATAACCGCAAGATGATTGGTTCTATTAGTGGCAATGGTAAACAAGATTCCGAGGACGAGCCTAAAGATTACATTGAAGTTATTAAACCTGGTCAAACATATAAGTTTACAGTTACGAATAACAATGATATTAGAAATGATATTAATGATATATTAAGTAAAAAATATAGTGGAGTTCTTGCGAAACGCAAAGCAGAAGAAATCGTACTTAAAGATATTAAAATTTATTATCATTCTAAACCTCGTTACTATACCTTCCAAAGTGGTTCAGATGGACTTACAGAAGTAACAGATAAAACAAATGGTGTGTCTCAGATGATTGCTGAAAAGCGAGTCCAGCAAGGATATTATTTTGGTGTTATGACTCGTGGTAGTAATGGTAATCATAATATTTTCGTTAACGAGCGTGGATATTATCAGATTCCAAACAAGTTAGATGTTATTGGTCTTTATTTCCAAATTGGTGATGTTATCACTGTTGAATACACGCTTTGCTATAAAGAACGCTCTAGCTCAAAAGAAGCTGTTTCAAGCGCGTCTGTTGACCGCGTAGTAGTTGGTCAAGAGAGAGGTATCTTTAAACCTAATATTTATCTTGGAAGAAAGATTAGGAATAAATATAACTTTATTCAAATGAACGGCGATGTTATGATTTCAAGCAAACGCATGAAATATTGGAAGGGTATTTGCTTAGATGTTACTCCATACGCAGTTGCTAGTATTAAATACCATAATGAAGCAGAATATAAAAACTATCTCGTAGGTGGCACAGGTGTTTTACATATGCTGAGAGACGTTCCAGTAGATGATATGTGTTTCTTAGGAATTCGTATGAAGCAAGTAAACAAAACAAAATATTTGCAAGAGAACGAATTTAGAGTTGATGCTTCGCTTAATGACGCAACAATTAACAATTTTAATTGGATTAGAGTTATTGATTCTGCTGAAACAAAAGACCCGGTATCTGTAATTCAAGATAATAATCCACCGCAGGATAGTTTTGTTAATGCATGGAACGATATTGGTGAACGACCAGTTCAGGTTGTAAAATACATGGATGTTAGTGAAGTTAAGAAGCCTACACTAAATACTGTATATAATATTAATGGAGACTTAAAGATTTACTATAATTATCAATGGTATAATTTTGCTTTTGGTACGATTGATAATATAGAGAATAATAATTCTACAGAAACTATTGGTATTGCTTTTATGCCAGTAGAAGGTATGATTAATTATTATGGCACTGTAATGACCACAAATTATCAATAGGAGGGAAAATGAGAAGGACGTATCCTTATTTAAACGACAGCTTCTATGAAGATGCCAATAGCGCATTAAAGCGTAGAAATTTTCTCAAGACTATTGATAATTTTGTAAATCAAAAACAGTATGTGCGGTTAACCCTTCTCAATTGGAATGAAGAACCGTTGAAGGAGATTCAAGGCGTTATTGCGTCTGGTAGTCTTTCTAAAGACGGTTCTTCGTCTATTAGGCGCACTTGCTCATTAACCGCATCTATTAGTAGTGGCGATTATGATATTGAAAATATGTCATATGATTTTGCAATTAATAAGAAAATCTTTGTTGAGATTGGTGTTGAAAACCATAGCAATCAATTTTTAGATTATCCTATCTTATGGTTCCCTCAAGGTGTTTTCTTTATTGCGAGTGCGAGTGCATCATCTTCTGTTTCGTCTGCTGTATCGTTGCAGCTGACATTGAAAGATAAAATGTGCGGTTTATCGGGTGATGTTTCCGGTACATTGTCGGCTGCTGTTATCTTTGATGAAATGGATACACAGGACGCAAGCGGCGCATATGTTACTAAAAAGGTATTAGTTTATGACATTATCCAAGAGCTAGTAAATCATTACGGCGGTGAAGATTTAAATAATATCGTTATTGAAGATGTGCCTCGCCGCATTAAAAGGGTTATGAAATGGACTGGCTCTAATCCGCTGTATCTTGTACCTAAGCAAAGTGGAAGTGCTGGTAGGATATGGTATGCGGCATATGTCGATAAGCCGGAAAAATTAGAAGACGGTACGATTGAAATTTTAAGCGGTCAAGACTGTGGCTATGTCTATGATGATTTTGTGTATGATTCTGAGCTGTCTGCTAACCTTGGCGAAAGCGTAACATCTGTACTCGATAAGATTAAAAGTTATCTTGGTAATTTTGAATATTTTTATGATGAATTTGGTGTATTCCATTTTAGGGAAATTAAGAACTATCTTAATACTACGCAAGCGACAACTTTAGTCAATGACATGAAGAAACATGATTATCTTGTAGAAACAACTACAGGTAAAAGTGTATACGCTTTTAACGATAAAGACAATATTATCAGTATTAGTAAAACACCACAGTTCAATAATATCAAGAATGACTTTATTATTCAAGGTAAGCGCCAAGGAACAAATAGCCAACAGCAGGTAGACGTTCGTTATCATCTTTGCATTGACCGCAAGCCGACACCCGTTACAATAGATGAACAAGGTAATAGTTACTATAATACTTATTACAACGTTTTATTATATATAGAAGAGTCTACTCAAGAATTAAAAGCCGCATTTCCGACTGTATATACAAGCGTAAAAGATTTTCCTACTATTGGTGATTTCAATACTATTTATTTTGATGCTACCAATAAAACTGCCTACTATTGGAAAGATGATACTTATAAAGCATTAAAGTGTGCGGCATATTATCCTCCAATAGATGCTTCAACATCTGCTGTTGTTGTAGATGACAAAGGAGATGCCAGTTCTGCGGCAATACCGATTATCATTGATGGTTATACGGTGAAAGACTGGCGTACCGAGCTTTATCTTGAAGGTATGTTGGCTAAGAAAAATGGAATTGATTCTGGCAATTATTATGCTAAAATTGATGGTATTTCTGGTTGGCAGGGAGATATTCTACAATATGCACATAATTGTAGGATAGATACAGATTATTACTTTGAAGAATTAGATGTGTTTTGGCCGCAAATTTATGACCTTGCAGACCAGAAGTTTATAGGTGAAAAAGAAAATGCGGAACTGCTTACTTCTACACTGACTGATGGTAATTATTTTCTAGACTTTATTGATTCTTCAACATCTGACTTAGGAAAATTCTCTGTATCTGCCATTGGTCGTAGAACTGATGCTGTATCATCTGATACCGTAAACTGTCTGTTTGCTCCTGAGATTCCTAATATTGTATTCATCAATGCCGATGAAGACGATAAGGGAAGGACAAAACAACAGGAGTGTGAAGACAATGGTATGCCATATACTCAAGTGCGCGGTGAGGTTTTTTATAATCTTGCTACTGGCGGCTATAAGAATAGTGCTTTTGACCAAGTAAAGTATGAGCTATATCTTCATACGACTTATCAAAATTCAGTGTCGATTACTGCGCTGCCAGTATTCTACCTAGAGCCTAATTCTAGAGTTGAATTAAATGATACTTCTACAAATACATATGGCGATTATAATTTAAACACACTTTCTATTCCTCTTGGGCCGGGCAATGCAATGACCGTTTCGTGTAATCAGTCAATAGAAAGATTCTAAAAATAGGGCAAAACCGTATAATTGGTTTGCCCTATTTTTTATTTTATATTAGGTATATTTTGGAAATAAAAGGAGGGAAATTGGCAACCACAAATATCGGTCAATATAGGTATGCGGGAGAAGGTCTTACTGAACTAACTTTCAAAAAATCTTATGTTGACTCTAATGCTGATATTACTGGATTAGATGAACAAAATACAGGTTTTAAAGACGTTGCTATCATTCCCGACAAGCAATTTGTTAAAGGTCAAGATTATTATTTAAAAGTTCAAATTCCGCAAGACATGAATTATGCTATGGAATTTACTATTAAATTAACAAAAAATTCAGATACAGACCAAGGCTCGTATCAGTATATTAAGACCGTTAACGTTAACGCAGGTGGAGACGGGAGTAACGTTTATAACGTTGCATTATATGAGAAAAGTAATGGCAGCATTAATGCTATGATACCGCTTAAATACGAATATGGTAAAACTACTATTAAAGATGCTTTATATTATCGAGAGCAGAATAAAAAATATTATCTTGGCACTGGTGGCAATACGTATACACAGACAGATAAACGAAATATTGTAGCTATGGCGGCATCTTGGAAAACAGATGTTAGTGAACGTTATGGTTTGTTTGAAATGATTTTCAGGCCAATAGAAGATGGATTCATTTCTGTTGTGCTATCAATGACAAGACAGGCAGAAGATTATAATATTCAACATACAACAGCAAGCGGTACGACATATGGCCGCATTGTAGATTTAGATAAAATTAAGTGTGAGCTATGTCAATTAAGTAATCTAGTGGAAAGCATGAACAATAATGCTACGCTTGATAGAATTGGTATTTGGGGCCATTCTGGTTTGATGATGGCTATTAATGGTGAAGAGATTAGGATTGGTCCGAGCGGATTTTATGAACTATCAGAAGTGCCTGTTTCTTCTATTGGCGTTGTAGCTCGTGATTATACTGATTCATTTACTATTGACTATGAATTTACCCAAAAAGAAATAGAAGAGGACGGTGAATAATTTTGGACAGCTTGTACGCATCCCATGTGGGCAAATCCTTTGAGATTAAAGCCGCTTTTCTATCTGTAAAAGACATGATAAATGCCTTTAGCATGGGTGAAAATTATAAAGAAGTATGGTATTCCGAATATGCTATTATTTCATGCAAAAATAAAAATCATCCCGATAACGGTAAAGTCTTTATGCGCGGCTTGGACTATCAAAATGCTATGGGCGGCGCAATTTATAAATTTCAAATCGTTGGTCCGTCAAGCGGTACTCCTTTCTTCCAAGTAGATACTATTGACAATGTAACGCATATGTCAACAAAGGCTCTTGAAGAAAATACTTATCGTAGGTATCCAGTCGGTCAAAATGCCGATGGTACTGTTATTACCAACTGGAAACAAGATGATAATGGCAACTGGCATGATGGTGGCGGTACGCTTAAAAAAGATTTCAAATTCAACATCCAAAATCGCACGTTAGTTCCTGGTAAAGATAAAACCTCTTTTAATGATGATATTGAATATACATGGGTTAATATTCGCAAAGACGATGAAGACTCGGATTCTTGGTTCTATGTAGGAATGAAGTTCCCTTATACAGTTATTGACTATAAAGCTCATGCAGTTTCCCAGTATGATACAGCTGGTAATATTAAACAAGAAAATGCTATGGCTTCCATTGCACGTATTGATGATAAGACCCATCCATTCTGGGAATACTGGGACATGGGTATTCCAAAAGGCTTAAAGGGTGATACGCTTCGTAATCTTAAAGTTATTGAAATGACAGAAGCACTACGCAATAAAGTATATTCTACTGAGCACATTACAGTCAATCCTACTACTGGTCTTGCTACTGTTGGTCAATCTGGCTATCCTAATATGGAAGATGATATTGCCAAACATCGCCAAATCGTAGTATATGAACTATATATCTATGATAAGCGAATCAATCCAGACCCAATTTTAATTTATCTCGGTGATTTTAATATTATTAAGAATATTACGCTTGATGATAAAGGTACTCTAACAGTATCTTATACTCACAACAACGATAGTATCTTTTATAAGAAAATTAAATGGGTGACAGGCGTTGCTCTGTCTACTGGAAACGGTGCCGCAGGTGGACATTTTAAGATGGATTTCAACAATGACTCTTCTGCATATGAAACAAATCTTACGTGGGTCAAAGGCCTTGAGATTCAAGATAACGGCGATGTTATCGGAACATTTGCGGGCACAGATGGCGGCAAACTGTCAAACGATGGTAGGAATAAGGTCGGTCATATTCGTTGGATTAGTTCAGTTACTTTAGATGAAAATACTGGTCATTTTGTATGCTCTTTCAATGATGGTACTGCGTCTGTTGATAAACGCTTAACTTGGGTCAAAGATATTACAATTAATCAAGCAAATGGTCAGATTACAATCAATACGACTACTGGTGATAAAATTAGTCCAGCCAAGCTAAAACTTCTAACTGCCGCACGTGTTAACGATATTGGTGAAACGACCCTTATCTTTAACACTGGTGAGACAATTAATTTAAAGACTGAAAACGGTGGCGAGAATTATAAAATCACAACCGTTAAATCTATCTACATGGGTACTGGTATTAGTGATGATAAGAGCATTTATGTTAAATACAATAGTAATCCAAACCCTGTAAAAGTCAGTGACCCCATTAACTCAATTGAACGCCTTGTGGTTCGTCCATCTGACTGGCATCTATTTGTTCTTTATAGCGACCCATCACATCGTGTTAAAAATGCGACCGATGGTTGGATTTCAAATAATGATGCGATGAAGTATGATTCATCTATTCCTAATTATGGCTCGAATGTCTATTGGAAAGACCTTGGCACTATCAAAGACCAAGCTGGCATTCTAATTGGCTTTAATGTCACAAAGACCCAGCTAAATGCCGCAGGCTTTACAGATGCTAATATTATTGAATATCTAAATCGTGAATTTCCATTTGGCCTTACTGGCGCGCAAAATCAGCCTGGTGGTCAGTCTAATCTTGGCAAAATTATTACGTATCAGCCATACAATGAAGCCAAGAGTGATAAAGAGTTCTATGCGTTTGATTATAATTTAAGTACGTGGTATTATCTTGGCAAGATTGCTGATACTGGTATGCGCGATGTTAAACTAATGGATGAAAGTGCGGCCAGCTACGAGAGTCTTAAAACTTTGACATCAGAAGGTCTTGCTTTCTTGCAGAATTCTGTAACAGTTTCAGATAATGCAATTCCTTCCTATTGGTCTAGTACCTATAAGTTTGGAGCGTAGATATGAAACTTGAACAGATTAAAGGCCCATTCTCAGTAAAATCAAGTCATACATTTAAAGCTGGCGCGGGCAATTCTTATGTACATATTGGTATTCAGATTCCAAAGCGTCAACCGATTGCTTATTCTGAATACCGCGCTTTGAACGAAGGGAAAGAGGATATTATCCTTTTTCCGCAAATTCCTGATTATGATATTACAATCACTACGAACGAGAGTGAGTTTTCATATAAGGTAAATGAAACAGGTATTCTTGAGCTTGACGGTAATTTTGGCTCAAAGCTAAAATTCACTTTTGAGAAGAGTATGCCGCCAGAGACAATTGTAGACGTTATTTATAAAGACGAGGAAGAATAAGGAGGTGGCAAATGGCTAAAGGTAATCCAAATGATTCTACGATGAAAAATAATTTTGTTGCAAAAGTCTATGACCCTACGCTTAAAACATATAGACCGATTTACGTTGCGCCAGATGCTACCAATAATAAACGCGGTGAGGTTTGGCTTTCAGACGCGACAAATGCAACAGATAGCGCGGCTACAGGTGTTGTTGCCGCGACACCAAAAGCAGTAAAAGCTGTTAATGACAATGCGAACAATAAGTTAGATAAGACAACTGTTAATGCGCAATCAGTTAAGTCTCCTACTACATTCGCTGGCAGGGTTACTGGTAATGGCGGATTCACGGGAAACCTAACTGGTAATGTCACTGGTAACGCCGATACAGCTACGAAGCTAAAGAATGCACGTTCAATCAGTGTTAAGGGTGGTAATAATGGTGGTACTGGTAGTGCTAATTTTGATGGTTCTGGAAATATCTCTATTACAATTCCATCAATTGATGCCGCAAGTGTCACTGGAGTGTTACCTTTAAACACAATTCCACATGGTGCATTAGAACGATTAGTCCATGTTGCAAATAAAACTGCACGTTTCCAATTAACTAATACGCAAGTGCAGACTGGCGATAGCGTTATTCAAGACGATACTGGCATCATGTATATTGTCGTTGATGACGCTAGGTTAAATTCTGATGCAGGATACCAAGAGTACAAAGCTGGTACGGCACTTAATGCAAGTCATGCGGCAAACGCCGATAACGCTACTAATGCGACCACTGCTGGTAAAGTTGGTCATAGTTTAAGTGTTGGAGTGACATATGGGACTACATCAGCTTCGCGTAGACAGACATTTAGCTTCAATGGTTCTGCTGATATTTCATTTGATATAGATACAACTAAACCAGAAGTCATGAAAGCTGCCACTGCCAATGCAGCTGGTCACTCTGGTCTTGTTCCTGCTCCTACGGTTGGAAGTCAGAACAAATTCCTTCGTGGAGACGGTACATGGCAAGTTGCTGGCGAGGTCACTGGCGTTAAGGGTAATGCGGAAAGCAATTACCGCACAGGCAATGTCAATCTTACTTGTGCTAATATCGGCGCTGCAACCGCTAACCATAATCACGATGCGAGTTATTTAAAACTATCTGGCGGCACGCTGACAGGTTCTCTAACTGGTCAGAATATCGTTCCTAGCGCTACAAATTCTTATTCTCTTGGTTCCTCTAGTGCAAAGTGGAATTATATTTATGCTAATAAGATTGTTGGTACTCTTACTGGCAATGTAGAAGGTAATGCAACTAGCGCTACAAATGCTCAATCTGCGAACAAGTTTAATAATACTGTCGCACTGAACGGAGATATTACAACATCTGCTACAAGTTTTAATACGGCAAGTCCTATTACAATGGCTACGACTATTGGTAATGGCAAAGTGACTGCGGCTAAGATTGCCGATGGAGCTGTTTCATCAGGCAAAATTGCAAGCAAAGCTGTGACCAATGGTAAACTTGCAGATGATGTTGGTACTGTTTATGTTGGCGTGAGTAAGCCAACAGAAGAACATGTTAAACTGTGGGTACAAATTTAAGGATGTAGATATGAATAATACGTTTCTGGGGGGGGGCATCTGCCCCGCTAGATAACTTAGCTGATAGATGTGGCTGATTTTATGGTGAGCGATGGGACGAATTTTTCTGAATTTGTCCCTTCTAAAGCCGATGGTGTGCGAGATTATAATGCACCTACCGGTAGAACAATTAAAATAGGATTTGCAGCAGAATCTTTAAGATTAAATCAAGAAGATGCTGAAAAGAATTTAGGTTGTCTTGCAGGATATAGTTCAACTGGCAATCATATTAAAGATGTAAATCTAGATGCGGCAAAGCAATATCTAGGTATCAATAACGTCAATAATACAGCAGATTCTAGTAAGTCAGTAAATTATGCTAATTCAGCTGGTACCGCTAATAAGTGTATAAATGTAATTTATACTCATCAAAATGAAATTAACTTTTCTGGTGGTAAGCAACCTACTTGTTATTTTAATTATAGAAATGCCGACTCTGATGCATCAGATGGTGGGACTACTGGTATTACATATAAGTTTTGTAATTATACATCGAATACTGCGTATTCAACGATTGAAGCTAATAATTTTAAAGGCAATCTTACTGGTAAAGCTACAAGTGCAGGTTCAGCAGATAAAGCTATTGAGATAGCGGATTATAATAATACTAATCAAGGTATTAAAATCGGTTATGCTGGTGATGGATTTACATCTGCCGATTTTAAGTATGCTCTTGGTATGAACGATGAACGAAAAATTAAAGACGTATCACAAGGTGAATATAGGAAATGGTTAGGTCTTGGTAGCGCCGCATATACTTCTTCTTCCAATTATGCGGCAAATGATGTTATCACTGTATCATCTTCTCAGCCTACATCCTCTACTTGTAAATTGTGGATTAAAATCTAATATAGTTTTGGGCAAAATCCTATTAGGGGTTTTGCCCTTTTTTCATATAGATATAGAATATAATTCTGAGAAAGAAAAGGAGTTTTATGTGAATAAGTTTAATGAATTGACCTCTCTAGGGGGCTACTGCGGTAGCTTAGAATCTATAAATCAATTTGATATTATGATTTTAGATAACCTCCCAAATAAGGAGGTTGAATAATGAGCAATTTCGTAAACCTTCTAGATATTATCTATCCTGTAAACAGTATATATATCACTGCTAGCGGTATTTCACCTGCATCATCTATTGGCGGTACATGGACTCAAATTAAAGATGGCGCATGTTTGGCCGCATATGATGATATTGTAGGTTATACTGGTAGTAAGACTATTAGCGTTAAACAGATGCCAGTTCACGCACACGCTCAATATGTTACAGCAAATTACGGTAATCCTAATATTGTTCGTAAAGACTATAGTGAAGATTCAGGCAGTGCTGGCGCACAAAACTATCCTCAAGGGTGTAATACTGGTGATGCTGGTGGTGGACAGGATTATTATCCTTATTCATATGCTTGCAAAGTTTGGGTGCGAACTGCTTAAAGTCTAAAATCATAATATCTAAACGAAAGGATATTATGAAAAACTTAATGACTAATCACAGTCATTGGGGGGGGGAGGCTACAGTAATGTAGCTTCTTCTTCAATGGCTGTTCTAGGCATGGTGATTTATCATGTCTAATTTTGTAAATCTTCTTGATATTATTTATCCAGTAGGAAGTATCTATATTAGTACAAATGCTACTTCTCCTGCTGATTCTATTGGTGGTACGTGGACACAAATTGAAAATTGTTTGCTTGCGGCAAGTGGTGATACCTATAACGTAGCTGGACGTTTTTCTGGTAGCAATATAATTTCTCAGCTAGCCATACCAGACCATCAGCACAATGTTGTGGGTTGGCATCATGACAGGGAACAATATTCGGGTATTGGTTTTTGGAATACTAATGCTGCCGCTGGTAATCTATGGCAATTATTGTCAGTTGGTGGTAAAGATGGTGGTGATACTGGTTGGAATTTGTGGACTAAAGACATTTGGCGAATAGACTCAAATGGGCAATTAGTCGAGCAGCAGAAGCATATTCCTTATCATTATTCTTTAAATGTATATAAGAGAACAGCCTAAGAAGATTTTATAATATTCTTTCTATTAAATTAGAAAGGATATAAATGAGTAATTTTGTAAATCTATTGGATATCGTATATCCAGTAGGCTCAATCTATCAGAGCATGAGTGCAACATCACCTGCTGATTCTATTGGTGGTACATGGACGAAAATTAAGACTTTCCTCTATGGAGCTAATACCGCAAATCAAACAGGCGGAGAAGCAAAGCATACGTTAACAATTGATGAAATGCCGTCTCATGGACATGGCATTGTTGTTGCTGTTGTTAACGGTGGAAATGCAACAACATATCGTACACTTTTTGCAACTAATTCTCCTGCGTGGAATGATGGTAATCCAGATTGGAATAATGCTGCAAAGAATACTGGGGGGGGGCAAGCACACAACAATCTGCCGCCCTATACAACTTGCTTTATCTGGTATCGTACAGCTTAAATCTGAGCGAGGTGGCGTATGTCTAACTACGTTAACCTCATGGATATTGTCTACCCAGTTGGGTCAGTCTTTATTTCAAACAATTCAGTCTCGCCAGCAGATTCCATTGGCGGAACATGGACAAAGCTCGATAATGACACGTTCATTTGTTGCGGCACGCCAAATACAACAGGTGGCACAAACTCTATTAAACTTACAATTAACCAAATGCCATCACATAACCACGTGCTTGCTGGATTCGGTGAATGGCTTACTGGCAATTCACAAAACTATTTTAAAGCTGCTCTTAACGGTTCTAGAAGCTGGAATCCACCAAACGATTCGATGGAAAATACAGGCGGTAATCAACCTTTTGACAACCGCCCAAAGTACAGGGCTTTTAATATCTATTTCCGCACAGCCTAGTTATATGATAGGAGGTGCAGCATAATATCAAATTTTGTTAATCTCCTAGACATAGTTTATTAATTCGAGGGAAACTTTATGTTTCCCTCGTTTTTTTATGGGCAAATTCCTAAAATCAAATACAAATTATTTTCATATTATATAGATTATGTAGAGAAGAAGGGATATTGCCGAGAATGGATGCTTTATCGCAACTGGTATCGCAATACTCTTTTGGGGCTATCGTTATGCTAGTTGTGACTTTAGCTGTCGCTTTTAAATTTTTAAGTGAGCTATTGGAATATTGTTATGATAAATTAAAAAAGTATTTCAACTATCAGACAATTAAAGATATAAAGCACTCTGAGATTGTGGAAAGTATTGCTTCGTTGCAAGCAGACGTTAAAAATCTTAGCCAAGAAATTAGCAACCAATCGAATGATATTAAAACACTCCAAGAGCATGAAAAACTTACTCTTGAAAGATTGCAGGAAAATTCTCGCAGTTATATCATTGACAAGCATCACTATTTTTGCTATGAAATCAAGGCTATTGATGACCTTAACCTAGAATCTCTAGAGCGTAGATATTTATATTATAAAGCGGCAGGCGGCAACTCATTCATTGATGGCTTAATGGAAGAGATACGCGAACTACCGAGAATCAATCTTTCCAATCCACAATTTATTGTAAGCCAAAAGAACAATGAAAGGAGTGAATAAATGAGTCAGGAATTGAAAACAGTTACAGTCAATTTAAAGTCTCTTGACCAAGATATTAAAGACCCTATTGTAGCTGGTGGCGCGGATGCGAACGGTCGTACTTTTAGGATTATTTTTGACCAAGAAGCTGCTGCTCAAATTACTCCTGAGACTAAAGTATATCTGAGTTGGTTCCATCGCCAAAAGAAGATTAAGGGATATAATGTCTTCACGCAGACGAATGATGACCCAATTATCTGGGAAATCAAATGGCCGCAAGCTATGTTGCTCGAAGGCGATGTTCTATGCTGCATTGAATTAGTAGACAGCGTTTCTATTGCTCAGTCTACAAACTTCATCGTACACGTTTTATCAGACCCAAATGACGGCTCTTCTTTTGTAGTTTCTGATGATTTCACGCTATTCCAGAATGCAGTTATTCGTCTAAATTGTATCGGTGACCAAATGAAAAAGCAGATGGTTGCTCAGAAAATTGAATTTGAAGACATGCTGCTTGAGTTTAGCAAGGTAAAGGTCGATGCAAAAGAAGCAGTAGATACAGCTAATGCGGCTGCTAGTAAGGCAGACGATGCGGCAAAAAAGGCTACCGAAGCTATGGAACGTGTTGAGCAAATTGGCAATAAAGCCGATGCAGCTCTGGAAGAAGCTAAGAAATCTTTGGCGATTGTCGATGCCCGCATTGATTCAAAACTAGATGCTGATAAATGCGGCATTACGTTTACAGATGATATTTCTACAATTAAAGAATATATTGATAGAAATATTCAAACTCCGCACCTTGAAATGATAGACTTCGATAAACTTGTAGGGGAGGGTGATTAAATGACTTATACTAACCTCTACACTGTTAGCGCGAAGAACCTCTCAAAGCTCCCAGTGCGTGACGGCAATATTATTTTTGTAACTGACGGCGGCACAGTTTGTCTAGATTTCAATGGCGGTCGCTATCCATTCAAGACAATTCAGACATTTGCCACAGAAGAAGACAGAATTAAATATACTGCTGTCATTGAAGGATATTATTACGTCACTTCTACGAACGTCATGTGGAATTTTTCAAATGGCTCTTGGCAGCAAATGACTCCAGACAATCTAGAGCCTATCGTGTTTGCCACAAGCGTTCTAGATTTTCCAAAAGAAGGGAATCCAAAGACACTATATGTTGCCGACAAAGCTACTTATAAATGGTCTGCGGCCACAAAAGAATATATTATGGTTTCAAATCTAACTGAATGGAATCAGTTGGAATCTTAATTGGTTATATGCGCAAATGCGCTTATAATATATATGTATTGCAAGATGTAAAAGAAAGGATGTTACATGGCACAAGTAAAATTTATTGCTACCGACCTTGCAAAGTATAACTCTCTTGCTGTAAAAGACCCCAATACTCTGTACTTTATCGGTAACGGTGTCAACCAAATCTTCAAGGGTGACCAGTGCTTCTCTGGTGGCGTTTACAAGACTGTTGATGCTTTCCCTGCAACCGATACGGCTAAGCAGAATGTCCTCTATGTCCATAAGACTACTGGTGAAGTTCGTTTTTATGATGGCTCTGCTTTTCAGACCGTAGTTCTTCCCAAGGCTACTACTATTTCTGATGCTAGCACTGCCGCTGAGCTTGCTACTGCTAAGTCTGTTGCCGATTATGTTAAGGATACTATTGCTAATCTTAATACAGGTGCTCTAGCTGACCGCGTTACCGCTGTTGAGGGCAAAGCTAATGCTAATGAAGCTGCTATTGGCGTTATTAACGGTGAGGGCGAAGGCTCTATCAAGAAAGCTGCTGCTGATGCTAAGCAGGCTGCTATTGGAGCCGCTGCCGCAGACGCTACTACTAAAGCCAATAAGGCTCTAGAGGATGCCAAGGCTGATTCTGCTACCAAGAAAACAGAAGCTATCGAAGCTGCTGCTGCTGAGACAACCCGTCAGGTTGGTGCCGCAAAGACTGCTCTACAGGCTGAAATTGATAAAAAAGCTAACAAGGCTACTACTCTTGCTGGCTATGGTATCGGAGATGCTTATACAAAGACCGAAGTTGATAGCCATATCACTTCTGCTGTAGCTAACGCACATCACCTAAAGCGTGAAATCGTTGCTCAGCTCCCCGAGGTTTCTGCTGCCAATGAAGATACAATTTATATGGTTCCTGATTCTGGCAGCGCTGATGCCGCAGGTTCTAATAAGTCTGTATACACTGAGTATATGCTTATCAATGGTGCCTTTGAACGCATTGGTACTTCTGATACAGACCTTAGCAATTACTTCACTAAAGACCAAGTAACTAGTGCTATTACTACCGCTAAGGGCGTAGCTGCTGCCGATGCTCAGACTAAGGCCGATGCTGCTAAGAATGCTGCCATTGCTGCTGCCGCAACCGATGCCACCACAAAGGCTAACGCTGCTCAAGCTGCTGCTATCACCGAAGCTGGTAAAAAGGCTGATAAGGCTCTTGAAGATGCTAAGGCTTATTCTGATGGTCTAGCCAAGAATTATGCTACTGCCGACCAAGGTGATAAAGCTGATTCTGCTCTACAGGCTGCTGATGTTGTTGAGGGTACTGTTAACGGTGCTATCTCCGTTAAGGGCGCTCCCGTCAAGGTTCATGGCCTAGGTACTGCCGCGTATGCCGCCACTGGTGCTTTCGCTACCTCTGCTCAGGGTACAAAGGCCGATACTGCTCTACAGGCTGCTGACGTTATTTCTGGTACCGCTAACGGTACAATCTCTGTCAAGGGTACAGACGTTGCCGTTAAGGGTCTTGGTTCTGCTGCCTATCAGAACAGTGGTGCTTTTGATGCTTCTGGTTCCGCTGCTGGCGCTCTTTCTGAAGCTAAGACTTATGCTGACACAAAGAAGAGCGAAGCTATTGACGCTGCTGCCGCAGATGCTACTACCAAGGCTAACAACGCTCTTAAATCTGCGAAGGAATATGCTAACAGCCTAATTGAATGGCAGACGCTCTAATTTAAATTAGATTAAGGAGATTGTATGTCTGCTGATATTAGATTTTACACAGGCGTGCAATCAGAGTATGATGCGTTGGGGTCTACCAAAATAGACCCCAACGGCATCTATTTTCTTTCAGATACCACGAGTATCATGAAAAATAATATCAAATATAGCTGTGGCGATATTAAAATTGCCACGGGTTCTGCTGCAGGTATTATCAAGCCAAGCGGAGATTTTGATATTACCTCTGACGGCACACTTTCAATTTATAAAGCGATGTCCGTTAATAGTTTTTCTAACAATAGCGGCACACTTGAAATAGGTTCTCGTCTTCCATCTTCCAACTTCTCTTGGAATTTGAACAAACAACCTTCTAAACTGACAATTACAACAGGTAGCCAATCATTTGAAATCAATAAGACACAATCTGGGAATGCGGCAATTACATTTGCGGCACCTCTTACCGCAACGACCGCATTTACTTTGACCGCTACTGATGCTCGCAAAGCCACATCTACTAAGCAGACTACAATTTACTTTTTAAATGGTAAATACTATGGCGTGAGCAATATAACAGATACTTCTAGGATGGATGCGACATTTGTCAAAGGGCTTACTAAAAATCTAGTGTCTGGCCGCACTGGTTCATGGAGCGTCACAGCTAATGCTGAGCAGCATATTTATTTTGCTATTCCTGCTTCTTTTGGAACTCCCGCATTTTATGTTGGAGGTTTCGAGGGTGGCTTCAACAAAGTAAAGACTTTTGATTTCACAAATGCAAGTGGCTATACCGCTTCTTATAATATCTATAGGTCAACTAATGCAGGATTAGGTGCAACTACGGTGGAGGTGAAATAATGCCTGTTCAACTTATTGATAAAATCAAACAAAAGAATAACGGCACTTTCAAACTCGTAGATGCTTCTGATATTAATTGGGATATTAACATTCCAAGTAACAAAATTCCAGCAGAATATGTTAAAAAGGATGCTATGAACACAGCTATTGCCAATGCAGTGGCAGGTGCGCCGCATCTTAAACGTGTTGTGCTTGCAAAAGGGTCAACTCTTCCTTCTACTGGCGAAGAAAATACAATTTATATGTTGCCAGATTTGACTGAATCCAGCAATGAATATACTGAATATTTTTGGGTTAATGGTAAGTTTGAAAAGCTAGGTGGTTCTAAGACCGACCTATCGAACTATCCAACCAAGAGTGAGATGAATTCAGCAATTAAGACTGCATCTGGTGCGTCTTCAACAGACGCACAAGTAAGGGCAGATAAAGCCCTTAAAGATGCAAAGGCATATACCGACCAAGAGAAAGCGAAATATCTTCCTCTTACTGGTGGTACTTTATCTGGTAAAATTAAATACGCGGCTGGTCAAGCCATCAATGACGATAATGACATTGCCACTAAAGCATATGTCGATACCGTTGCAAGCGGCATTTTGCCATCTGATGTTTTGACAGTTACATCTATTACTACTGGCACTACAAATGGTACAATCAAAGTTAAAGATAAATCTGTGGCAGTATATGGTTTAAAATCTGCCGCATATCATGATGCTTCTGATTTTGCTACGCCAGATGATTTAACTTGGTCTTCTATTAAATAGTCTATCAGAAAGGATGTGAGCAAGATAGCAAGAGTAAAATTTATCAGAGATAAAGAACCTAATATCAAAGCACTCACTGCCGAAAATAAAGTATTGGACGGTGCATTGTATGTTGCCACCGATACCGGCACTTTGTGGATGGGTATTTCTTCATCCTCTCTGATTCAGATTAAAGATAATATCAATACAAATACAACTTATAATCTAACCAAAAATGGCAATACAATTACCCTCAAGGGTAGCGATGGTAGTACATTTAATGTTACCGATTCAAATACTGTATACGGCAATGCTACTACCAGTGCCGCAGGTCTTATGTCTGCCGCAGATAAGGCTAAACTTGACGGTGTTGCTACTGGCGCGAACAAGACAGTTGTAGATACATCGTTCGTTACTAATTCTACCAATCCAGTTCAGAGTAAGGTTGTTAAATCTGCTCTTGACGGTAAGTCTGATACTGGTCACAAACATGTTAAAGCCGATATTACAGATTTTCCGACTTCAATGCCAGCATCAGATGTTTCTGCATGGGCGAAAGCAGCCACAAAACCTTCATATTCTAAGGCAGAAGTCGGTCTAGGTAATGTTGATAATACCGCTGACTCTGCCAAGAGTGTAAAGTATGCGGCTAGTGCTGGCAGTGCGACTACTGCTGCAACCGCAAACGCACTAAAGGTAACAGAACTTACTACACAAAATCTTGATGATACTAAAACAGTTGGCCTTTATTTTGCGGGTGGTTCAAATAGTGTCAAGAATAAGCCCACTGGCGTAGACGCTTTCGGTCTTGAAGTCAAAAGAACAGCTGGCAGTTATCTAGTTCAAGTTTTAACTGAGGGCAATACCAATGCTATGAAAACTTGGATTCGCCAGTTTAATGTTAACGCTTGGAGCGCTTGGGCGCATTATTTTGATTCCAATCATACTCCTACTTGGTCACAGGTATCTGGCAAGCCATCTTTTGCTACCGTTGCGACAAGCGGCTCATATAATGACCTTTCCAATAAGCCTACTATTCCTACTGTTCCAAGTTCTTTAAAGAATCCTAATGCGCTTACCATTTCTTTAAATGGTACTTCTCAAGGTGCATATGATGGTAGTGCAGTCAAGAATATTAATATCACAGCTTCTAGTATCGGTGCCGCCGCTTCTTCACACACTCATTCAAAGTCCCAGATTACAGATTTCCCTACCAGTATGCCAGCAAGTGATGTGTATGCTTGGGCTAAGGCTTCAAGCAAACCTTCCTATTCTTGGTCTGAAATCTCTAACAGACCGTCAATTCCTTCTGTCGGCAATGGTACTATTACAATTACGCAGAACGGCGCTACAAAGGGTACGTTTACTTTGAACCAGTCTGGCAATGCGACTATTGCGCTTACTGATAATGACACTAACACTTGGCGGCCAGAAGAAGTTATCGTTTCTTCTTCGCAGCCCAACGCGAGTACTTGTAAATTATGGATTAAGGTATAGTGATAATATGAAGAATATTTTAACACAGCGCACCTTTAGTGAGGTCTGCTGGGGGGGGCATCAGTAGCCAATGATTTAATTGGCTAAAGCGTATTATCCCAGTGGCGGGTCTTTTAAAGAGTGGACGCCAGATATGGTGGGAGCAGCAGCTGCTAGTCATAGCCATAATTATGCGGGTGCAGATTCCGCAGGAGGTGCCGCGAAAGAAGTAAAAAGTTATGGTACCGCTTCGGACAATGCTGCAAGACATGTTTGGTTTTCAAATAATAGTGCAGATAATCAAAGAGTTCATAGCGATAATTTTAAATATAATCCAGTAGGAAATGTTGTATCATGTAATATTTCTGGTACAGCTAATATCGCTAATTATTTAAATGGTACTGTCCGATATGTTACTCAAAGCAGTGCTGCTAAACCATATTGGCGTTGTTTAAAGCTTGAATCAAAAACTAATTCTTTCGATGGTAGCGTTGTATTGTGTGTAGATTCTGGTTACGAAAGTGGTGGATTTGGCATTCTAGCAGTCCGTTTCCGCAATGATAATGTATCTGAAAGCGCTGTGGCTACTCATGGAAACGTTCAATGGCTTTGTAGATATGGATATGAACCAGACCAATTTATTTTAAAAATACATTCTGCTAAATCAACTGTTGGATATGCTGATTTATATTTTCATGCTACTGGCACATATAATTCGTGTAATATCCGAATTTTAGCAAACAGCACCCGTGGTGGTAATGGCTCTTCTTGGCAGTTAATGAACGATGAACCCCGAGCTGCAATGGACACAAGAGCATATACTGCACAAGCTACTGGTTATGATGTTGGTAAAGTTGCATATGCCAGCAGTGCTGGTTCTGCCAATAGTGTGTCATGGGGGAATGTTAATGGCAAACCTTCTACGTATGCTCCGTCAAGTCACACTCACGATGATAGATATTACACTGAAAGCGAAATCAATACTAAATTAAACGGCAAAGCCAACTCTAGCCACACTCACGATGACCGCTACTATACTGAAAGTGAAATGAACACAAAGCTCAATGCCAAGGCAGCGAGCGACATTGTAACCATATCTAGCACAAAGCCTACTAGCAATACATGTAAGATATGGATTAAAATTTAAGATTGAAAGGAATTTTTATGCAAACTTACACTTCTTGGGGGGGGGGCTTTAAGCCCACATTAACTAGTTTAATTGATTTAAATGGCTGAACTTTATCTTTCTGATGGTAGTAAATTTTCTAAAATACCGCTGTTGACAGAAACAGTAACAACTGATACGAATCTAGATAATCATACCAAAACTGGTTATTATGTTGTCAGGGGAGTGCCGTCAACTGGTGGCAACGCATCTTCTCCCGTTGGCACATGGGCAAGTGTGTTCACCGATGCAGATATTGGCACTCCATTTCAAATTGCTATTCCAGACGGAGCATCATCTTATTTATACAAAAGAGCGCTAAATTCTAGTGCTTGGTATAAAATGTCTGCGGGATATGCTGATTCAGCAGGAAGTGCCACAACAGCGACTACAGCCGCCACTGCGAATGCTGTCGCTTGGAATAATATATCTGGAAAGCCAAATACATATACGCCTTCTAGTCATACACATACAAAGTCTCAAATCAGTGATTTTCCTTCTAAGCTAGAACCGTATTTCGCAAACAATACTTGGTATGTCGTTGGCGATGATGCTGCTATTGGTGACCATAATAAGAGTGGTGCCTTTTGCGTCAAAGGTTTAAATGGTACTCCGAATGTTTCTCTATATAACTCAGACGATTCATATTACGGCCAATGTATTACATCAGCTGATATTGGTTCTCAATCAGTTAAATATGCCACTACTGCTGGAAGTGCAAACACTGAATATTCAGTTCAAGTTTCATCTACTCAGCCAACAGATTCAAGATGTAAGTTGTGGATAAAAATTTAAAATTATTGGGCAAAGTATTATAATTTTTACCCTCTAATTTTTAGGTACAATAGAGAGAAAAATCTTAAAGACACTACGAAGATATGGTAATGAAGTTAAATCAGATTCCATGCAATAAAATAGATTAACTCTTACCATATCTTCTTTTATATATATGTATTACTACATATCACTAAGGAGAACACCATGAACGAATATCCTTATTTCAATCCATATGCGCCATATATGCCTATGCAGAATAGCGCCTACACACCCGCAAATCAAATTCAAGGCGTTAGATTTGTGTCTAATCGTCAAGAAGCGGAAAACTGTGCCGTTCCTCGCGGAACGAAAGCGTTGCTTATGGACTCAAATAAGGATATTTTTTATTTGAAAGAAACTGATATGAATGGTATATCTACCATTTCAGAATACTCCTTCCAAAAAGTTGAGCCGCAAACTGCGGATAACTATATAACAAAAGATGAATTCAACAAATGGAAGGAGCAGTATGAATCAATTATTTCAAACATTGCAGCAAACACAAATGCCGCAAAACAACCCAATGACCGAGTTGTTGGACTTCATTAAAAGTAGTAACATCACACCTCAGCAAGCCCAAGAGAAGGTTCAGTCTCTTATCTCTTCTGGGCAAATGTCTCAACAGCAATTTGAGACACTAAAGCAACAAGCTATGAATATAGCCAAATTCTTCAATTAGTTTATCCACTTGTGCGCACAGGATAAAATATTTCTATGCACCACGATAGAAAGAAGATTATTATGGAAAATATGTCTCTATCCGATATTGCGGCAGTCACCAAAGACAACGACAATTGGGGCGGTGCTGGTGGCTGGATTTGGATTATTGTTCTTTTCCTATTCATGTATGGTAATGGCTGGAATCGCAACACCGCTGAACAGCCTGTTACCGAAGCAGGTCTTTGCAACGCTATGAATTTCAATAACCTCGAAAATAGCGTTGGCCGTCTGTCTGACCTAATGCAGACACAGTTCATGCAGACTTCACAAGGTTTAGCATCTGTTGGCTATGAGAATCTACGCAACTTCGCATCTACTCAGGATGCGATCAAAGATGGTAATTATGCGCTTTCTAGCCAGCTAGCGAATTGTTGCTGCGAGAATCGCTTAGCATCTTCTGACATTAAATACAGTGCTGCAATGAACACAGCTGCTATTAATGAGAACACCACCGCACAGACCCAAAAGATTCTAGATGCTCTTGCACAGGATAAGATTAAGTCTCTACAGGCTCAAGTTTCCGAGCTTAAAACCCAGAATATGTTCTGCGGAGTACCTCGTATTTCCCCTTATGGCTATGGCGTAGTGCCTAATTTCGCTACTCCTTGTGGCTGTGGCTGCAACGGAGCTACTTTTTAATCCTATCTATCTTTAGGAGTTTATTATGGGCATCAAAACAGTAGGAAGATTCACTTATGACAGCGCTACTGCGCTTACACTAGCTGCTGGTGACACCATTCCAGTACCTAGCTCCACAGTATCCAATAAGTGCGTCTCGTGCGATGGCAAGAACATCACTATTAACAATAGCGGTCTTTATCAGATTATGGCGAATTTCACATTTGCCGCAACAGCAGAAGGACCAATAGAAACACAAATGTATCGCAACGGCAACGCTCTTCCTGCGGCACATGCTATTGACACAGGTGCCGCAGCAGGTAATCTTGTGTCTCAGGCGTTTTCCGCACTTGTCACGGTTCCTTGCAATGCTCCGCAAGCAACAATTAACGTTAAGGCGTTAAGTGCTACGAGTGTCCGTATTGCCAATATTATTGTAGTAAAGATTGCGTAATGGAAATTTTTAAAACGCTACTTGACCAAGTTGATGATGAAATATGCGGCGCAAAGGAATATGCGGAGCTAGCGCTATCATTGAAAAACGATTCGCCGCAACTATCTAATATGTATAATGATTTGTCTAAACAAGAGTATTCTCACATACAGATATTACATTCACATTTACTCAAGGTTTATGAATCTCTTGGAGAACAAACTGATATAGTGCAGAATCTATTTGATTGGCAAAACAAAAAACTAATTGACGGTGCGGCACATGTCAAGACATTAATTGATATGTACAAGTAGCTTAAAATTTTTGGGCAGAATTATGTAAATAGTTCTGCCCATTTTTTATGTATAATTAGTAAAATATAATTTAAAAATGGAAGGAGGAACTGAATGGGAAGTAGATATTCTGTTTCTGCTAGCGCAAATCAGAATACTGTAAATGTAACAGGTACATTTACAAACAATGGCTATACATATAGTGGTATTACCGAAACCTTTTGGACTGAATGTAATGGTACGCGACAATATATGTATCGTACTATTCCTTATGGTGCTAGTTTTTCTTGGACTCATTCATATAATGTTGGAAACAGTACAAGTGTGCGCTCGTATTCAGTTAGCGCTGGTGGGCCAAGTTGGAGCAATTTTGACAATAGCTCTGCAAGCACAACTGTTAGTGTCCCTGCTACACCTCCGTCTGTTACAACGCCTCCTGTAGTAACTAATCAAAAGGCGGTATTGTCTGGTTCAACTGTAACCATCTCTTGGACGAATAATGGTTCTGGCACAAGCAATCCTACAGGCAATCATGTTGATGTAAGAGTTGATGATAGTGATTGGAAAAATATTTTAAATACTAAAGCTACTAGCACAACATATTCTGTCTCCGCAAACCATAAATATGAGTTTAGAGTTAATTCATATAACTCTGCTGGTCAATCTGCCAATCAAAGCACGAATACAATTTATACGGCACCTGTAGCTCCAACGGTTGTCAATCCTGCTGGCGTTATTTTCCCTTCTGCGGGCAGTTTTAATTTTTCCGTGAATAACTCTAGTACGTTATATCCTTCTGATAAAGTTGAATGGCAATATTCAACTAATGGCGGGTCTTCTTGGTCTACAACACATACCGCATCTGGTAACGTTATATCTGTAAGTTCATCTGATTCTTCGCTTAACTCTTTTATTATGGGTATGAAGAATAATAATAATTGTTATGTTCGTGCTAGGATATATAATTATGATAATTCAATCGCTTCTGGTTGGTCAAATGCGGTAAAGATTGCGGTGCATCCACAGCCTATCTGTTATGTAAATATTCCAGATGGAGCTAAAATTAAAGCTATATATATCAATAAGGGATAGAGACCCTAGGAAATAAAAGGAGTATAAATGAAAATTTTAAACGAGGAAGACGTTGAGATTAAAGAATCTGACGTTGATACTACAAAAGGCTATCTAAAGTCTGACAAGAAATTTGTTGCACACCATGAGGAACAGGCTGAAATTCCTGAAAAAAAGCATTATGAGGTAATTCGATTTGCTTTTGAAGATGGCTCGCAAATGCTTATTGAAAGCAACGAAGACCCGCACGTCAAAGTTATTGATGACCAAGCAGGTGTCTTTGAATATGTAGATAGGGGAGAAGGCAATGTGTATCATGGCGCAGAAATCAAATCTGTAATTGACCAAGAGCATGTAGAACATAAAGACGCATATGATGAATATGAAGATATTCAGCGTTACGTTCTATATACCGAAGCCGAACTTAAAGAGCGTAAGGAAATGGAAGAAAAGCAAGCAAAGCAAACTGCTTTTATGGAAAATGGTCCTGACCAGCTTGAATCCAATGCTACATCTATCGGTAATTTAACTATCATGTTAGCTGAAATCGTTGCAGGAAGTGATGAATAATGGCAGTATCTAAAATGGCTTTTAAAATCGTTAAAAGTGCAGTACAAATTCGTCTTGAACGTGGCGAAACTCTTGATGATATTTTAAATAGTTATCCTAAGCTATCTCAGGCTCAGGCTGATGAAATTCTTGAAGAATTTAAGAATTACAAATCTGAATAGGAGATTTAACAAATGTTTGATTTATCAACTATCTCTACAATGCTGATGCCAACAATTCTTGTTCTTGGTCTTTGTGTCGGCTACATTGTCAAGAATCTTATTCCTAATGATTCTGTTAACCGTTTCATTCCTCTAATCGTAGGTGTTGTCGGTCTTGTCGCAGGTGTTGTCTCTGCTGTTACTACTGGTACTCCAGTTACTCTTGAACTTGTCGTTGGGAGTCTTGTGAGCGGTCTTGCGAGCACAGCCGTCTACGAACAATTTAAGAATCTTATGAGCGGCAAGACTAAATAGTTAAATAAAAAGAGCCGCATTTGCGGCTCTTTTTTTATTTCCAATAGAAAGGAAAATTATGGATTGGAAAAATATTCAAGCTGATGTAACAAAGATTCTACCTTGTGACTATACCGCAGGTCGTGAAGGTGCTAACATTACTGGTATTACTATTCATCATATGGCTGGTAATCTTTCTATCGACCAGTGCTATAATCTATGGAGCCATTCGCAGACTTCTGCTCACTATGCGGTTCAGGCTGATGGTAAAATCGGTCAGATGGTCAATGACTGGGATACCGCTTGGGCTTGCGGTAATTGGTATGCAAATACTCATACTATCTCTATTGAGCACGCTAACAACAACAGCAATCCTTGGACTGTCTTCCCTGCTGCTTTAGAGTCTGGTGCGCATCTAGTCGCTGCTCTATGTCTCTATTACAATCTTGGTCGTCCTCAGTGGCTAGTTAATGTCTTCCCACATCGCTATTGGTCGTCTACGGCGTGTCCGGGCGAACTAGCTGGTAGTCAAAACGCTGAATATATGAGTCGAGCGCAGGCTTGGTATGATGCAATGAAGAACGGCGCCGAAGCTGCTCCTGCTCCTTCTACAAATAAACCTATTCCTGCACCTGCACCTACTAATAAGGCTCCGCAGGGTAAAGCTCTTGTTAATGTTCACTATGCTCTGCGCAATCTTAATGGCGGCTGGAATGATACAGTAACTAACTTTAATAATTCTGATTCAAACGGCTTTGCTGGTGTGCCTTGCGGCAAGCACGATTATCTATGCGCTTGGGCTGACCGTGGTACTCTCAAGTATCAGGTTCACACTCAGCAGGATGGCTGGCTAGACTATATATCTCAGGGTAATAAAAATGACCTAGTTAACGGCTGTGCTGGTATTGGTGGTCATGCGATTGACGGTGTACGCATGTATTATATTACACCCAAAGGTGAAGAATATAAGCAAGTATACTATCGTTCACAGACAGTTGCCCGTGAAGGTTGGCTAAACTCTGTATGCGATGATGGCTCTACATACGGTGGTGATGATTTCGCTGGTATGTATGGCGAAGCTCTTGACCGTCTACAAGTCTGTATTTCTGATGCTAATCCTTTTTAATTAAATAAAATAAGGGGTATTCTCTTAATTGAGAATACCCCTCTTTTTTTTTATGGCTTTAGAAAGCCGATTCGTTTTTGTTGATTTCAATATTGGCCGCACACCCGATACAAATAGCGTCAGCAGTATCGCTATCTACTTCTTTTTTGTAGTGCTCTTGGATAAAATCAATTGCAGTTTGTTTTTGTTCTGCTCTCTTTCTACCCAATGACATACCATACTTATCTTTTAAGATTTTTCGCCAATGCGATGGAGAAAGACAATATAGATTCTTTTCATGTTTCTCACACCAAAAGAGAATCATAGCTTGAATATATGCTAATTTCTTGTACGTCTCAACATTGCCCATTTGTAATTGAATATCTTCATAGGCAACAGCATCAAAATGATATGCCGCAGATAGCTTATCTAGATTCTCAAGAAACTGTGTTAATCTTTTACCTAGCTCTTGGTTTGACTTAATTTCAAAAGTGCCGTATTTGACTAACTTATCATCATCAAAAATAGCAACTCCTGTAACTCTACTAGCTTGGTCTAATGCCAAGAGACGCATTAAACATCAATCCCTGTGAAGTCAAGTTTGTTTGCATATAGCTTGGCAAATAGCACAGTATTCGTAACAGCACCTACGCCATTGGGAACTGGCGTGATATAGTCAGCCAAGTATTTAACACTATCATAATCAACATCGCCGCAAATATGTCCTTGTTCATCATGGTTGATTCCAACGTCAATGATATTCAAATCTTTCGCATCAACGTTTGAAGAAGAAAAATAGTTAGACTGTCCAATAGCAGAAACAAGTATGTCTTTATCGCTGAAATTGGTTTTCTTACTCTTGGTATGATAAAGTGTTACGGTGCAATCTTGTTGTAAAAGCAGCTCTGCAAGCGGTCGCCCAACTCGCATAGACCGACCAACAACGGCGACATTAAGACCTGCAAGGTCATTATTGTAAAGCGTTTGAATAATTTTTAGACATGCAACGGCAGTGCATGGAGCCTTACGATATGCGATAGGGTCTTTACTACCATATAGATGCGCCGCAGATTTATTGGAAAGACCATCAATATCAAGTCGCATTGGAATCAGATTATATAATGATTGAGTCGCTTCACCATAATCTGAGATAAGAATAATTCCATTGATACTAGGGTCTTGTGTCCATCTGCGAATTTGTAGACTTGCGTCTTGAATTGTATCGCATTGAGCTGAAATTGTAGTTGATTTATATTTCTCAGCATTGCGCGTAATGGAGCGGAGATACGAGCCTGCGGCTGCATCATCCGCTCGATAGATAACACCAAGAGTAGGATTAAGTGTGAGATGCGGGTCAATGGCAACTGTCTCTAGCTTTTTAATAGTAGATTCAATTATCTTATCCATATCCGCTCCTTAATCAGTATTGCTCGTACCGAAGCCGCCGCGATTTTCTGCGGCAAGTGAAGCAACTTCATCAAAAATAATATGCGGTTGAACTTTGTTAATACGGAACTGACAAAGACGAGTGCCTTTAGGAATGACTACTGGAAAAGTAGCATACACTGGATAGCCCCATTCATCGCCGGGTCCGCAATACGTTGGGTCTATCACGGAAAAAGCGTTCGTTTGTAGTACCTTATAGCGCTTAAAGGTAGAAGAACGAGGAACGAAATTGGCTTCATACCCTTCTGGGAGCTTCATTGCAACCCCAAGAGGAATGATAGCAAATTCTCCTGCTTGAAGAGTAACATCCTCTCGTGTATAAAGGTCAATCCAAGAGCCATTGGGATTAACCTCTAGACGCGGCATACCGGGCCAATACTGAATCTTAATAGTCTCTGAATTACTCAAAAATATCATCCTCACTATCATCGTTATTAGTAGAACGCATAGACTCTGCCGCATAAGGTAGCTCTACATCAAAGATAGGAAGAGTAGGTTCCTTAACATCATTGACCGTAAAGACTGCTTTGACAACATAGAACGAATCTAGCACAATACCCCTTTCCTTAACTAGCTTCTCAGAATAGCTAAAGGCAGATAGAGAATAACCATCCTGTGCGGCCTGCTTCTGTAGCTCTTCACGAAAAGCTACTACATCTTCAATCGTTTCAACACGATACTCGGCAGTGTTCTTGATAACGTAATGGCGCATAATTAAATACCTTCCTCGATAACTGGTAGAGTCGTAAGACCCTTGATTTTACTTACTACTTCTGGAATATAACTCTTAGGTCCAAGAACATAAATTTCTTGAATAGCATATTCTTTCTCTAGGTATGGCGTGAAGTTTTCCTCGAATTCAGGAAACCAGCACATCTTCTGTGAATCGACTTGCTCTGTATCACCTTGTACCATAAACTTAATAGCTGCTGCGGGAAAAGCAGCAATAATTAACTTATTCATTATTCCACCTCAATCACAAAATCTTCTGCTTCAAATAGCATAAACATATAGACATTATCGGTCTTATATTCTTTAATCCAAATCTGATAAGTATCTTCTGCGTGCTGATATTCAATATCAAGAACACGGCCACGGAACGCAAGGCACTCTTTGAGTTCTTGAATCATCTTATCGTAATTTGGATTTTTAAGATTGAAGGTAGTATAATAATGAAGCTCATTATTAAGTAGCATATAGTAATGTTTTTTATGATGCGTTGAAAGCCATGCACCTACATTGACAAACATTGCATTTACTTCATCCTGTGAAGGTGGCGTAATCTTGGCGTACATTTGTTTGTTTAGAGCATAATTATCAATTACTGCTGTATCCATATATTTTCCTTTCTTCTTTATTTGTAATTATATTATATCATAATGCTCTACAAAAGTCAATAAAAAAATGAGGGATAGAACAAAATCTATCCCTCATACTTAAATATCCAAAAGCACAATATCATTTGCCGCATGTGTCTTTTGAAGGTCAATTACTCGTTGATTAGAGCTGCCTTTAAAAGCAAGCGTTAAATCTTTCTTCTCTTGGATAAATGGGCCATCTACTAGAACATCAGCGAATCGCAAAATAGGTTCTAGATAATAATCGTCTTTATTCTTTTTAATTCTCTCTTGGAGCTGTTCATAGGTGTATCCAGTATAAATCCAAATTTTAATATCAGGACGTAAGACCTTAATGTTTTCGATAAGAGCTAATAGCTCTTTTAAGTTAATTGTCTCTAATGGTTCTCCACCTAGAATTGAAAATCTTTCTACCCATTTTGGTTGGATAGTCTTTAAGATTTTATTCTTAGCATCATTGGTATATTCATTGCCACTATTAAAATCCCATAACTCTTGGTTGTGACAATTCTTACAATGGAAATGACAACCAGATAGAAAGACACTGGCGCCAATGCCCATGCCGTTGCTAATGTCCATTGACCTTATTTGAAAATATCTCATTAAAAATACTCCTTATTTTATTTGTATAGTTGTTGATATATATCACGTTTATTATCATAATTATAATCGTATAATCTATAATTGGATAGAATATTTTCAATGTATTTTTCATCAATTTTATTAAAATCAATATATGGAATACGAACTAAGTAAATATCATTGTCTTTACAGTATTTATTTTTAATTTCATCATGTTCTCTTGTCTCTTGAAAATTCTCTTTATTATTCCAACTATCTTCTGAATTTTCATGATACGAGAAATGTTGAATTCCATCATATTCTATACATAGATTTAAGTTTGGAATATAAAAATCGAAAGGAAAATAAAAGAATCTATTTCTCTGATTACTATATTTACCTAGTCCTTCAAAAGACTTTTGAGATTCAAAATAAATGCCCATTGTTTGTAAAAGCGTTGCGATTTTATTTTCTCCTAGTGAAGAATGTTGTCCGCAGGATTTAACTTTATTTAAACTGACGTTTTCAATCATACTAATAAAATGATTACCGCAAATAGGGCATTTAAATTCAGCATACCGTGTCATCCCTTGTTGCTGACCATGCCTCTTAGATTCTTTTTCTTGAATATATATAACACCATTATCTCCAATGGCTTGACCTTTTATATATTCTTTTCGATTCCAAGGAGGTAATTTTAAAGCGTTGTATTCTTTAATTGTTTTAATACAACTTTCCAAGTTCTTGCAACCACATGATTTAGTATGCCCATTCTTAACATTACCAATTCTTGCTACAAAATGCTTGCCACAATTTCCGCATTCAAATTCTGCTTTTCTAATTTTCCTATTGGGATGCTTTGGGTCTTTATCTGGTTCAGCTTCTTTGATATATTTATTATGATACGGACCAATTTCTTGACCGTAAGTATACTGAATTGCTCTTTTCATATCTTCCTCTATTATATTTTATGATTATCTAAATTGTAATACCTTCTAGCAATTTCTTGAGTCTTAGAGCTGTTCCACCAATTAGTTCCGATATAACCGCACGTACGCGCTGCAACATCCATTTTATTTTGGTCTGTTTCGCCACAGTTATCGCATTCCCACCAAGTGCTGCCATCTTCGTTCTCATGGACATGAATTGTTTGTTTTTGTCCGCACGTATGGCAATAGGAAGTAATAACATTGATTTCACAATATAGACAATTATTATAGATACATTCAAGCACCTTATAAATAGCAGATGGATTTGCTGTAATATCTGCGCAGTTAATATAGCTTAGGCAACCGCCTAGACTATGTGCCTGTAGCCTTCCTTCAATGGTAATTTTTGAGAACGGGTCAATTTCTTCACACGAAGGAATATGATAAGAGTTCTCTAAATAATCTTTTGTTTCCCCAAAATCAGATTTAAATTGTTCTGCATATTTGGCCTTTACAGCATGACAAGCCTTACCACAGTAATTTTCTGAGGGAGTTGAGTAAAGTGAAAATCCGATGCCGGTTTCTTCTTTCCATTTGGCGCATAAATCACTCAAGAAACTCATAATTTTTGTTGCAAATGCTTCGCCTTCTGGCGTTGCAATACTAACGCCTTTCATATATTGTGTTACCTCTGCTAAGCCGATAAAGCCTAAAGAAGCAGAGCAATAACCATTGTAAACCATTTCTTTTAATGTCTCGCCTGGCTTTAAACGCGCATAGACTCCATGTTGCCAAAGGATAGGAGCTACATCTGATTTTGTATTGGCTAGACGTTTTGCTCGTACTTCAAGACTTTTCTTCGCTAATTCTGCTTTATCCCTTAAAATCTCAAAAAACTTATCTTCGTCCTTGTTACTATCGTAAGCCATTAGAAGTGGGTTTAGTGAACAAACGCCAAGATTCCAACGTCCCCAGAATTTTGCTTTACCGTTTTCATCGTACCAAGGAGCGAGGAATGAACGACAACCCATATTAGGTACAACATAGCCTTCTTTTAGCTCCTTGCTCTTTTTTACTGAAATAAAATCTGGGACAAGGCGATGAATAGAACAGTTGGCTGCTTTTGCTGTAAGCCACCAATATTTTGTACCAGGCTTATAATTATCTTCATCTAAACAATACAGAATCTTGGGGAATGCCTGAGTTATGCGCACACCATCTTCATTAGGCATACCAAGAAGTCTCTGTTCAAGTAACTCTTCTGTTAGTGCAATAAGCTCTTTTGTATATTCAGGATTATCGTTCAGGTAAATGAACACGGAGGCGAATGGAGTTTGACCTGACCCAGCGCTGAACAATGTACTTAGTTGATAATTAAGACATTGGATACTATCTTTAATCTCTTTCTTGGTATCCTTTTCTGCAAAAGATTTTGCTTGATTTTCATCTAAACCATAATCTTTGTATTTCTTTAAATACTTTTCATAAGAGACTCTTACAAATGGAGCTAAATGACCCAAATTAATTGTTTGGCCGCCAAACTGAAAATTTGCTACTTGCATCATAATTTGAGTTGCAATAGTGGTAGCAGTTAAAAGAGAGTGTGGTTTTTCAATTTTAACTCCACTAATTACAGTACCATTGTTTAGCATATCTTCAAGATTTAATAATCCGCAATTATTTAAAGTGTGCTGGAATGAATAATCTAAATCATGAATATATAAATAGCCCTCTTTATGAGCTTGCACAACGTCATCTGGAAAAACGTATTTCAAAGCTAGTTTTGTTGACATCATACCAGCGATATAATCTCTCTGAATAGCCACAGATGTAAAATCTTTATTGCTATTTTCGTAAGCATATGCACTCGAAGTATCATTATTTACAATTTTCTGTAATTCGTCTTCAAAATTTTCTTGACGTGCAATCTGATGTTCATAACGATAAATCATATATGATTTTGCAACATGCGGAAAATCGCCCATGAGCAGTTCTTCAACAGCGTCCTGAATTTCTTCGACTGTCATGCCGTCATGATAATATTCAGCTTTTTCAAAGTCATGTGCAATATCTTTCGCAACCTCATGGCAAAACGTCAGTGTCCATCCAAGAGTACCAGAAACATCACATGCCGCACGAAATACCGCATTTTCAATCTTAGAAATATCGAATTCTACTTTATTTCCATTTCGTTTTGTAATATATTTAGTCAATATCTTTTCCCTTCTTCTCTTGGTGAATTACATTCAACATATCTTCTACATTGTCCAAAAGAGGATAACGAGTTTCAGACGTAGAATTCGCCGCAAACTCTCGATTGACCATATCAACATACATCGTGGAACTACCTTCATCGCCCATATAGAACATATCCCACTTATCTTGCGGCATAAGGTTCTTTACGTCAAGCTGCTCTAGCGCAAGATTATCAAATGAAATGCTGTCAAACCACTTTTCTTTGACCATATACGGCAAAAGGTGTTTGAGATTCATGATACTGTAATCAATATGCTGATGAGACTCTTGGTAGGCTTGAATTCCACGACCGAATTTCTTATATCCAAGAATAAGAATCTTTAAACCGTTGTCGGCAAGGAACTCATAATTTCTTTCCTTGGTGATACCTGCGATTGTATGAATGACCGCATTAGGAAAGCTGCGGAGCATAAGCAGGAAGTTCTTATCAGGGTGATGGAAAGAGATACCAAGACCATAGATTAGCTTTTCATCTGTCAACTGCTTGAGAAACTTATGCTGTTGCATAAAATGAATCTGGTTCACTGTTATAGATGGGACTAACTTTAGTTCCTTACACTTCTTTAGAAAAGGTACAAGGTCGGGATGCTCTAGAACATTGCCCCCACCGCAATTATGTGTTAATACGTATCCATTTATTGGAAAAATATGCGTACCGCCGTCTAACGTAATATCATAAAGAGTCTGTTCGTCTAAGCTTTCTACGATTTCTTTTGCTTTTAGAATAGGCTGTCTACGATGTTGTATTACTTTTAGTTCTTGCCATTCAATATAATCTGGAAAAAGTTTCTTGCAAGATTCCAATCCATAAATATCAACCATATAATAATCTGATGATTGTAAAGTTCTACCCTCAATTTCTCTTTCTGGACTGATGCCGTGAAAAACAGAAGCATAAATACCAAACCATTTTGCAATCAGAAAAGCTACGTCATAAGCTAAGGTTTTACTGGTTGTTTTTAAACTTAAAGAATAGAAAACAGAATCGCCTCTTTTTCTTGTTCTAATACAACCGTCACCATCATATAACCCACGCAAAGCACTTCTAATAAACTCTTTATTGTTTACTTTATATAAGAAGCTAAGAGTTTTATTTCTAGCACCATGACCTGCCTGTAAATATTTTACAAAGAAAGCATCCATAATAGATTTTGATTGTGGCTCTATCGCTTGGCTGTGTCTTTCTGGATGATAGTAAATAGCACAATCTAATTTAAAATTGTCTTTCCATATTTGTTTAATTCTATTTGCAAAGTCAGTTTCTTTTTCATGCAAAACAAAACTCTTTGAAGACCCTTCGGCCACATATAATCCATATAACCACATTAAATCTTCATTAAGAACGATGCGCTGAGGAATTGCTGGAGTATTAGGACACAGAACAACTTTGTTATCATCTGTTATGTAGCCGCTATGTGTATTTTTATATCTTGGATTTGTGTAATGGTGAATATACTTGTTCATATAACAGATGATTGGCTTTTCATTTTTTGTAAAAGTTGTATCTTCAAAAGAAGAAATAACATCAATTTGAGTTTTTGCTTTTATATTTTCAGCTAATGTCTTAACATTATTGCTATAGAATGGATGGTCTTTTGAACATTGAACATTAAAACCTCTATTACCTTTAATTGTTAGATAAGAGTCTTGTTTTGTTTGAATAGAAATTACAGTTCGTAATTTATATTCAGAATCGTAAATCTTGTCACCAACTTTAAGCTCAGAAATATTTTTTGCACCGTATTCAGTATGAACGGTTGTATCTCCCGCTAAGCAAGCTAGTTGAGTGTAAGGATGTAGCTTGTCAATAAAGCTGTCTGATAAGATGTCTCCATGCTGTCCGTCCTTTATCGATTTCTCGTGACAATAACGGCAATTCAGCGAACAGCAGTTGGTAATTTTAATATCCATAGAGTCAGGAAAAGACGGGACCAATTTGTCGTCTTTACTGTATCGAATCATAGTCCCGTCTGCAAGAGATAACGTAACTGTATAGTTACCGTTATTGTAAGAAACACAATTGGAAGGGCGAGGGTCAAAACCTTTGGCTGTCATATTCCAATCTTTAGTCATCATATCCAAACGCTCCAAACGCTACCATTTCGTCACCAGAAGGAGAAGTAAAAGTTTCACTATAAGTTTCAAGTTCATCGTTACGTACATAAAAATCATCTGTTGTATATGCTTCCAGCGCACTACGCTCAGTGTCCCAATAGCTATCGTCCCAACTATCGTAATCTGGACGCTCATTGAGAACTTTGTCAATATCAAGCAGTTTAGCGTACTTATCTCCTGCGTCAATGCGCTTCTGTTGTTCTTCATTGTACTTTTCCGCAAGCTCTTTTAGCTCTTCTGGGGTAACAAAATTCTTATCTGTATCTAATTTATGCCAATCATTGTCAAGCCAAAATACTTCGCCATTTTTCCACTTGTCAAAATCATCTTTTGAGCAGATAGTTAGCGTATGTGTTGAGCTTGAATTAGTTTCAAACACTCCTTGCCGTACTTGAAAAATCATTTTATCCTCTTTCTCTTATATAAAAATTGGTTAATAAACTTTCTAAACTTATGTCCATACGTTTATTTGGATAAATGTTTACGTTTTAGCTTTGAAATTTCATAAATCAGTCTATCATTATTCATAATTTTGGATACAAAATCTATGCGACCATGACAATAGGGCAGAAGATGTTCATGTTCCATATGTCCAAAGTATTCATCATAATCTAGGAAGTCATGATTGTCCGCGAACGCTCGTCTGATAAACTCCCATTTAAAAGTATGTTCACGTTTGATAGAACGTTTAAGTCGCGTAAAGAACGGCACTTTAAGATAAAATAATTCACATGCCGCAATTGAACGAGTATGACGATAGTATTTATGTAAAGAGTACATACCAGTAGGATTAAGAACGCAGATATTTACACAATCATCATCGAATGAATTGATTGCAGTGCCATATCGCCAACCGCGAAACTCAGTATGCTCAATAAACTTATTATCATATTGCATTTCAATAAAAGTTTCCAAATCAACGAAATGATAATCAACACCGTCAACTTCTCCCTCTCTTGGAGGACGAGTTGTATAACTGATTACCTTTTTTGCTGGGATACCAATTTTCTTATACTCTTCAACCAATCGAGTGGCAACAAAATCTTTGCCAGCACTCGACTTACCGCAAATGCCAATTACTATTGGATACATCAAACCTCCAAAAAATATAGGAGTAAACCTTTCCTTTTGTTTACTCCTATATTATAACATAACTTTATTTAATTGTCAACATTTTCGCCATAGCGGTTATTGGTCATTTCTATAGTGCCGTCTTTATTTACTTTCGTAATTTTATATAATTGATGCGAGTTGGTTTTCTTATATTTCTTTGCTCTAAACATATCACCGTTTCGATAGCCATTAACTACAATCAGTGTTCCTTTTTGAAACCATCCTTGTTCCATAACCTTATTTTCACCATTTACATTTTCACTTACACGGCGATTATATTTTGCAAAATAATCTAATGCAAACTTAACAGTTACAACGCCAGAATCAGTTGTAAGAATATCAACTTGTCCTTTTGTATTATTCTTGCCGACCACTGTACCAATAATTCTGCAAGTCTTAGGAATTTTAATCTCTTTATCGCCACGTTTAAATACATAATCGGTAGGTGGCGTTGTCGGTAAACTATTATATGATACTATATCATAAATAGATTCGTCAACATTTGACAATTCATGTTTATGATAATAATATCCAAGAGCATCCATTTCCCAAGTTGAATATGTACCTGTCGCATATGTATTCCATTGCTCTAAGAACAGTTTCCTATTTAGCTTCTGTAATAAAACTTCTTTGTTCTCTTGGATGTAATCTTTTGCGGCAAGCATTACTTTATCATATTCTTTCTTCCAAGTCGTTTTATTTAGACATATAGAATTATTTTTAATATATAGATTATCAGTATCAAAGTATTTATTATAAAACTTATAATGTATATCTGATTTGCTTAAATCAAATTCTTCTGCTGTATATTTGCATTGTTTTTTCATTGTTTTGTCGAAATTAAACACTTGCTTTTGGAACTTTAGTTCTTTTGGAATGAGCTTATAATCAATTAAAGATTTAAAGTTTTGCATTGTGATACGCTTTTTGGGATTACTTACAATCTCAATATATTGTTTCATAATATTCTTGCGGCTATCGAAAGAATCAAAAGCGCCGCCTTTGATAAGAGCTAATACTGTAGTCTTATTTTCATTGTTTTTATCTAAGAAATCTTGGAATGAATCATATGGACGATTGGCAATAATTCTTGAAACTACTTCGCCGCCAACTCCATTTAACGATTTCATGCCATATAAGATAGCATTGTCTTCCTCATCTGGTTCAAATAGATAACCAGACTTATTGATATTAACTGGCTTTACTGTAACGCCATTGTTAATCATATTACCAATTGCCTTTGCAATCTTGCCATAGTTAGATGCGGCATCTTCATCAAGACCAGCATCGACTCGAAGACAAGCTGTATTCCAATATACGACAGGAAAATAGGTAGCTAAATAGACCGTTTGTAGACCGATATAGGAATAAGCCAGAGAATGGATTCGAGAAAATGAGTAGCCCATCTGTGGTTTGATAGCAGTCTCCCAAATGTATTTACCAAGATTTTCGTTTGGAGCACCTTGTAATACCATTTTTCTCAGCTCAGGAATCTTGTCCATCTTCTTTTTTGCGCAAACTTTTCTTGCAAAATTCGACTCAGATAAAGAAAAGCCGCAGACTTCCATTAGGATTATCATCATATCTTCTTGCTGAGCAGGCGCCGCATACGTTGGCAGATAATACTTCTCTAGACTCTTTTGTTCTTCCTTTGAAAGACCCCATCTATCCATTTCCGCATACCATTGCGACATATCATCTTTCATGCGCTTGTATCGTTCTGTTGGTGTTTCATCACCTTGTTCACTAGCCATGAGACGCATAATGGAATTGCAGTTCGCCATTTCAAGAGGTGTGTGCGGCTTTAAGAGCTTAATTGTCTGACCGCCGACCTGTGTGTCAAATTGGAAAAATTTTAAGACCTTTCCAGAAACAGCTGCTTTCCACAGTTTTTCATCATGTAACGGTAACACTGTAGGATGTAGGTACTTATCATACATTTGACGAAGTGTTAGACCAGATTCAATCTTACCATTCTCCTGTAAGAGATTAAGGCATTGAGTAATTACATCCTGCACTTCCGTCACAAGGAAATCGAGCTTCACATCACCGCAGTACTCTGCATTCGCTAGAGAATACTGTGTAATTATAGCTCCATTTTTAGCTTTCATAAAGCAAGCAGTCTGGTATGGGTCTTCTCCATAAAAGTTAACACCAGAAGCATGAATAGCTCGTTGCGTAACAAGTCCGCAGATATTCAATAAGATTTCTTGTAGACGAGGGAATTTGTTTACCTCTTGGACAAAAGTTTTATTAGGCTTGCGTTTCTTCTCTTCGTTGCCAAAAAAGCAATCAGATAAAGGCCAGACAAAACCACGTTCAGAAGGAATTAAAGAAGAAAGGTATTCTGCTTCATCTAGCTCAATTCCATTTGGATATTTATCTGAGCGATATCCTCGACAAGCAATTTTTACTGCTGCCTTAGATGTAACCGTACCATATGTACAGACTTGCACACATCCTAATTGACCACGTTCTTCCCTAATTTTCTCAAAGACTAGTTCGCGTTTAGACGGGGCTAAATCTATATCAATATCGCCTAGCTCGATACGTTCCTTATTCGAGTACCTCCAATAAGGCAAGTCATTGACAACTGGGTCTAGCTGTGTAACACCTAAAAGCCAGTGGTTAAGACCAGAACAAGCTGACCCTCGACCAGCACCGACCGTTGAGCCGCATTCCCAAAAAAGATTGATGTAATGCTGTAGAAAAATAGGATAAGCAAACATACAAGTATCAAGTTTATCGCCAATAACCTTGTTAATATCAGCTTCTTCCTCTAATCTTGCAAGATAGGTTTCGTTATTTAATCCCTTTTTATTCAGCTCGTTTTGGCAATAGTTTATCCAATAACGTTCTTGCGGATTATCTGAGTGCATAAGATAATCTAGTGTAGGATATTTATCTACATCATAGAAGTGATGATTCTTTTCCTCTTTTGGATAAGAAGGAACTTCCACTTGCGGCACTTGCTGTTTATGATATAAAGTATAATACTGGCACTTATCAAGAATATTCATTGAATTGGCGCATAGTTCTTCATAATCAAGACCTGTGCCTTCAAGATTTTTTATAATCTCTTGTTCAGATTGTAAATAGCAATACTCATAAAACGAATCTACTTCACGCTCTCCACCTTTAGAATTAAGGAAAGCCTTGTGTACGTATCTATCTTCCTTTTTAAGATAGTGTGTATCACATCCAATAACAATTGGAAGATTGAATACTTTAGATAAAGAATTCATTCTAGAGTTGACAGCGAATTGTTCTTCATTGCGACCGGGAGCAACCTCTAAAGAAAAATAATCTTTGCCAAAGATTGATATACACCACTTGATAAAGTTAACAATATTCTTATGATATACTTTAACTTGTGCGGCATTTCCTTGTTTTTCAGCTTTAATCATAAGACTAAGGTTATGATTGACTTCTCCCGCTAAGCAGGCGCAGCTACCATGCAGGTGACCTTTTCCATACTTTTCAACAATTGCCGCAAGGTCTGACTTTAGAGTAGGTACACGTTCCATTCCTCGGTCAAAATAGCTATTAATCCAAGCAGTAGAAGATAGCTCACGTAGCATCTTATGCCCAATAGCATCTAAAGCCAAGAGAACAAAGTGATAGTAATATTGACCATAATCTCGTGTGTCTGTAAGATAAATCTCATTGCCGCGAACGATTTTAAAATCAGGATATTTATCTTTATATTCCTCTTGGATGCGGTCAATCTCTACGTGTCCGCCTAACGCTTCATGGTCGGTGATTGCGATTCCCGCAAGACCTAATTCTATAGCTCTATCAATTAGTTCTTTTGGTTTGACAGTTGAGTCAATAAGTCGTAAGTTGGTTAAGAATAGTGCGTATGATTGTGAATATCAAATCGCGGCACTGTCATTGGCATCACCGTCCTTAGCCTTAGTTATACATAAAATGTTATATTTAGCATTTCTGTTCATTTTCCGCACGTTCTTTTTGTTTACGCTTCCTATATGCCGCACGCTGTTTCTTGCCTTTTGGCGCAACCCAGTTGATGTCTTTGTAGTCGTACTTTTCTTCCCAGTTTTCAAAGTCTTCTTGAGTGAAACACTGAACTAATTCAGGCACGCCGCAACGAATTTCCTTTTTCATATAAGCACCCTTCTGCCGACCAGTCATTTCATCAGGAAGAGTCTCGCCAGTTAAACGCTCATAGTTTAGATTCCAATTAAAACGACTCATTTTACGTGTTGGCATACCAACCTCGGTAGTATATCCGCACTCCTTATTGTAACACTTAGAATACCACTTATTTCCTTTTTTAAAATTGTTAGGTGCCGTCTTTCCGCACAGAGGACATTTCGCCATTCGCATAATCTATGCTACTCCTTTCTACTGGATTTTCTTTATAAATATATTATAACATAAAAAAACCCTCTAGTCAAACAAAAAACTAGAGGGCTTTTAATTACATTATACCAAAGTCAGGATGCTTATCCATCCACTCTCGGTCTGCTTTAATCTTATCTTCGTTTGCAGGCTTAATATCACTTTGCTGCTGATTGATAATGTCTTGCATATAGTTTTCAGTCATTTCCCAATCGCTATAAATGTCAATCTTATCGAATTTCTCACGAATAAGAGCATCAATGATAATATCATAACGTGATGCCTTATACGCAAGATTTCGCAGCTCTGCTTCTTCAATTTGAAGTTTCATTTAAAATACCCATTCCTCTTCATAATCTTCTAATTCAAAATCATCAATTAGAATTTGCGGCGTAATGTTTCCCATCCAAGAATTTTTGGAACACGTTCCTACAATGGTTAGCTTCTTTTCACCACTTGTCCATTCTTCAAATTCTTCTCTAGAAGATTTGAATTTCATAATATCAACGCCAGACGGTAAAGAAATCTTAATAGTAGGATGCCCTTTTGCTTCACCTAGAAGCTGTACATTAACATTGTCTAATGCAATATCTTCTACCACAACTTTAGACTCTGGAATACCCTGACCATAAATATTAAGTTCTGCAATATCAAGAACATATTTTGGATTGACTCTATCGTAATTCCAAACGTAATCAACGAGATAGACAGGTTTAAAATCGACACCTTTGTATTGCTCATTGGTCTTGTCTAAGAACTCATAAAAGTTCTCTAAAGGCAAGGACAGACCAAATGCAGACCCGTGCCCAGAAGCATAATCGACAACACCAGTATCTTCACAAAGACTACGCATATCTTCAATAGGACAATAAGAGTAATTACGAGCAGACCCTTTTAGATGCACCACGTCTTCCTCTTCAACTTCCTGCAAGACTAGTGTGGGATGCTGATATTTAGCTTGGATACGATTCGCCACCAATCCGAGAATACCTGGTTCAGCATCATCTTTGCCGCATACGCAAGTAATGATAGCATTATCTGTTAGCTTTTTGGATTGAATTTGATATTCAAAGAATTCCATAGCTTCATCTTGTAGCTTAGTCTGTCTGCGTTTTACTCGTTCAATAACAGTAATGGCTTCTTTCCAGATAGGAACTTCTTTACCCTTTTCACCTCTCTTGGATGATGGAATCATTGTATCACATTTGTAATCCAATAGAGCATTAATAAGAAGACGTTTCTCTACCATTTCACCAGTTCGACAGCAGCTATTCAGATAAGGAACCACGTAAAAGCTAGAGCTAAGATAGTTAAGACCGTTCATCTTATTTAAAGAAAACTCTTGCTTGTCTACGAACGCTTTAAAGAATTTATTCTTGACGTTCGCGTAACCTATGTTGACAAGCGCTCTCACTTCTTTTTCACGATAATCCATCATATCCGCGCATAAAGACAGCGCACATAAATCAATTAAATCATTTGCGTAATCAAAATGAAGAAGTTCATCCATCTGGCGGCAAAGTTGCCATGTAATACCTGCACCGCAGAAGTTCTTATTTGGATAATCGTCTAATTGGTTATTTACTACAATAGCATCCTCAGAATATTTCTCAGCATGATGGTGATCGGCGATTACAATATCTACGCCATTGTCATGTAAATATTTAAGCTGCTCATAATCATTACTTGCCGCATCTGGGATAATAAGAAGATTTGTAGTGTCTATAATATTGTCTAAATCAATGTCTGTAAGTCCGTGAGCTTTCCCTTCGTGGATTAGAATAGTCGGCTCCTTGCTACAAATACGATGAATATAGTTAGCCATAATAGAAGTAGAGCCAAGGCCATCCGGGTCTGAGTCCTGAAGAATAGTAATCTTTGAGCTTGTCCACATACAGTGATTGATAATCATTACAGCCGCGTCTTTAATGTTCTTTAACAAATGAAAATCATTTACGTCATTCCAATAGGCATTAAGCCAATTACTTTGTTCTTCTACTGGAATATCTCTATTATACAAAATTTGTTGTTGAGGTGTCAAATTATCCAATGTTGGCTTATATAATTTATAATCTATTTTCATCAACTCCAAACTCTTTGCACATCTTCCTCTTGGCTATTTACTTTTATAAATTCATCTGGTGATAGCAAATTTTCTTTCCAAGAGCTATCTAGATTACTGTTGCGTTGAATTTTTTCATAAAGATGCGGATAACATTTTTCAATACTTTTACAGCAATATAGAAGTTCTTCCCAAGGAGGTGGGCTAATTTTTTTATGTTCTGGGTCAATAATATCTAAATAGCTTTGAGCATTATTACAATTATCCCAACAGTGAGTTAAACACATTATCAATGGAATTTCATTTTTAATCATCGTCTTCCTCCCACCAGACTGCATCGTTAATACTTTCAGTATAATGCGGGTCATTTTCTAATTCTTTTTGCTTTAAATAGTTATTGATTTTATTATAAAGAAACTCTAAAGGTGTGAATATAATATCTATCCAAATATCTATAAGGACCCACGTTATTCGTAAAAATCCAACAAAGAAAAGTGGAGAAACAAATATGAGAAATAGCCATACAATCCATTCCATTACAACATAATCCTATTCTTAAATAGATACATAAATACATCTTTACCTTGGTCTAATGGACTTGCCTTATATCCTAAGATATTCTCTCTGTCAAAGACCACAGACATATTCATATATGGTTTATATTTGTTACCAATCTTGGCAATCTTTTCTTCAACCTTTAGACTTTCATCTGAACCATATTCATCAAAGTCATGGTCAAATGCGATAACAATTTCTTTACATCCAGCATCTTTAAGAAGTTTGAATTGATATTTAGACAAGGAGCTGCCGCACGTTGCGACACAGATGTTGTTGCCTGTACCATAATAGGACATGTATGCCAGAACAGACTTCTCTGATTCAGTCACAATAGCAGTCTGTATTTCTCCGATTCTTTCCTTAGCCCAGTTCAGACCGTACAAGTTAAAGCCAAGAGCATGATTATAAAGTTGACCATGAACTCGCCAAGGTTTGTATTTTCCTTTTTTCTCTTGCTCTTGGATAATAGTTCTCTGTCGAATACCTATACACCTATCATTCTGGTCAAAATGTGGGATAAGGATATTGCCGCCAAGAGGGTCATAATGAATTTGAGCAAAATCGCATACCTCTTTTGAGATATTAGACCAAGAGGAAATAATAGGTTGAGGATAATGCTGAATAATAGAGATATCATATTCTGGCAACTCAATGGTATTATCATTTACAGTTACATCTTTTTGCTCTTTATATCTATTGAATATTTTCCAGTCTTCCTGACTATCTTTTAAATCAATATCGTTATCTAAATCAATTTGAAGATTTAAGAAATTAACCACGAAATAGATTGCGGAATTTAAATCTACATTCTTAACTTTCTCAACAAGTTCAAAAATATCAAATGCGCCGCACTCAGTATAGCAATTAAACATACTATTTTCAAAATAATAATATAGTTTCTTTGAACCTTCACCAATGCCATTGTGACAAATCGTGCGGGAAATAATATAATCAGAATACATTTCTGGTTCTGCGCCAAAGTATTCTAGAATATCATATACGTTTTCTGGTTCAATTGATTCTTTTACTTTTGCTTTATCGTATCCCAATTCCCGCACCTCCTATTCTTTCTTCTTCTGGAAGATTTCATCTTTGTCTATTGGTTTAAAAGAGAAGTCAGTTACAAATAAAGTCTTATATCGACAAGTGCCTTTGTTTGCGCGCATCCAACAAATAACACGATTGAATTTACCTCGTCGATTCTTATATACACTTCTTTTTACATTTGGTGGACACATGCCGGGATGCTGCGCCAAAACGCCTTCAATATCTTGAATATCTTCATCTGTGCAATCGACCATGATTTCACCGTAGTCGATTCGGTTTGCGATTGATTTTGCACCAGCCAGCATACTTTGGTCTAGAATCTTCTCTTGTTTAAAATTATTATTGATTTGCGTACTTGACAAGAGAAAGATATTATTTTCAACAGCTATTTCTTTAAGTTTAGACGACATAAGGAATAGAATCTGGTCCTCACGAATTTTTACACCAGTTCCATGTGAGATTTCTTCAATCATCTTAATGGATGAAGTTAGATAGTCAAAGACAACACATTGAAAAGTTAGGTAATCTGTATTGCCTTGTTCATCTACTCGTGGATATTTGTATTTACGCATATTGCGCTTGATACAATTCTCAACATCTTTCATGCCATAGTTAGGAAGATATTCCATACGAAGTGGCGCTTCTTCTAGAATCTTTACAGCTCTTTTTAATCTCTCTTCTTCTTCAAAAGTAAGTAAATCCATTTCAACGATATGGTCTTCTGGAATATTACCGATAAAAGCCAACGCCATAGTTGTAAGCTCTTCAATATCTAGCTCTACTGAAATATATAAAGTAGGTACTCGATTATATAAACGCTCCCATTTACCTTCATCTGAATAATATTCAGAACATGAAAAAAAGCAAGCATCGGCAACACCAGTTCGGCTTTTGCCCACGCCCGTAGCTGCACTTCTTAAATAAAAGCGGCCAGGTCGTGCGCCCATAGCGATTGCATCTTCATATAAATCATACATCGCCCAACCACGCGCAGGATGCTGTGCCAATTCATCTACAATCTTTTGGACATTATCACCAATAGCAACAGAGTCATTATCGTTATTGTCTACATATAAATCCCTAATAAAATAAAACTTACCTTCTACATCATCTGCTAATTGCTCTAATGTTGTACCGTCAAGATACTCGTCTTGCGCTTGCTTCTTTGCAGAATCTAAAATATTATCAGGGTCATAAATATCAGATACATCTACACCAACATCATCATATGCGCGAAGTAGAGACATTTTCTTTAGACGATTATAATAATACTCAAAAGCATCTAAGTGGGCATTTGCATGAGTTTCAAACATCCACTCTCTACCTTTGTTTGCTTTATAGATTGCATATGCTTTCGGCTTATCTTTAAGATAATTTTCAATTTCTCGTGCAAGATGGTCGGTTACACCTGCGTTATATAGACTATATAACGCACCAAATACTACCTTATGTAAATCATTGCAAAAATCGTGTTCTGAAAAGAAGTATTGTCCATCTGCCGCTAAGTATTCGGGTTTCCGCATACAACATCCAATTACCTGTAATGCCGCGACAGAATCATAGTATTTACTAATCAAATATCCTCCCTTCTATTCCAAGTTGAAACGTGGCTTTTTTCTATAGATATTTACATCCCTTGGCCGCACAAATACACGATGTTCATCTGTAATATCTGTATTCACTTTTTCTTCGCTCTGTAGAGTTCTAATCTGTTCCAATCGATTGAAATAGTTTTCTGCTTCGATATAAATTGATTTGACAATCCATATGCCGCCATTCGACCTACTCGGATCATTATGCTTTATTTCATACCAATATTTTAAAGATTTAGCCATCTGCTCATATGTAACGCCAGCCTTAATCAGTTGTCCCATATTTAAGGCAACCTTCTGATAATCTACATATGCACCGAGATATTTGCCTGCCATTTTCATAACCGCTTCTCGTTGCTTTTTTAGTTTATCTTTATTTTTTTCTTTTTCCTCTTGGCTTTTGGTATAACATTCATCATGCCAATATCGGTTGCCAATCTTTTTCCAATCAAACTCATAATCACGGTCAATCATTTGACCACAATATGGGCATTTAACAGGTTTTTGCTTTACCATATTTTCTCCTAACTTTATAATATAATTATAGCATATTCAGGAGATTTTGTCAACAAAAAAGACCGCCCAATTATGGACGGTCTTCAAAATTAAGCTACATCAATTCCATTAGACAGTAAGTCTTTAAGGTCATCGAGGATAAGTGAAAGCTGTTCAGCTTGCTTGGCAGTACAGTCATTAACCTTCTTGCCGACACCAAGATACTTATCTGTAATTTCGATAATCTTAGGCGCCCAAGACTTCTTGAATTCATCCTTAGAAACGCTGTGCTGAATCTTTACAGTTAGTTCCTTGAACTCATTCTTCATAGCTTCAAAGTCAGGTCCATCATTAATGTCATAAGCAGTAGTGCGTGCATCAGTCACGAATTTTCCAGCATCTTCCTCTGCCTGCTTATCAATTGCATCACCAATAGCCTTGACAAGATTGTCATAGGTGAAGTCAATAGAATCAGGAGTATACTTAAATCGAGAACCAGCTACGAATCGAGGGGTTCCGCGCATATACAGAACAGTATGAGTGCGGCCATCTTCCTCTTCTACTGGATGGGCGTAACCGATAACGTCACTCATTCGGTCAACGATTAGACGCGGACGATTACCAAGAGTGGGAACAATTTGGTTATATTCACTACCATTTTCATCAGTAAAAGTCTTATCTTGACTATGTGAAATCATTACTAGACCATAGCCCATCTGAGGAATTGAACGAAGACATTCATCGAACTCTTTACTAGTCTTAGACCATCCCTGACCATAAGGTAGCTCGTTTACAGCCGAGACTCCAGCTTGATTGCAGATATACTTTTCACAAAGGTCGTAAGCAATATCCGCAGTATCGACAATGATGTTACTATACATTTCATGGGCTTTGGGGTCTTTAAGCTGCTTTAGAATCTGCTTAAACTCAGACCACTTATTAATAGGAATAGCTTTAATACCGCCAATAGTCAGATAACCAACTTCAAAGCCTAATAGAAGCGCCTTGGGAAATTTTGCGGCGGTAGATGTTTTTCCGGTTTTCAAATGTGTTATCGTAAAGGCTTTTTATCCTCTACTTCTTATAGTTTCCTATAAGTTCAGCATATCTTTTCTCACCGCTCTCGGCAAGTGTAGTCTCGTGGGAATCTATTTCATTTATTTATTGTCAATTTTTTGAATAATTTCTTCAAAGTGTTTCTTTTTTCTTGCTAAATAAAGCGTGCTATCTGTTGAATATAAAATTTTATAAATCTCTTTAGTGGCATTTGTGCTATACTGAATACAGTATAAATCGCTTGTTTCTCTCTTTTGCTTTTGAATACTAACCTTTTTAATACCATATGATTCTAATACATTTAGAATGAACTCTAATACACATGGCGTAGCAGAACATACTTGCCATCTTAATGCAGTATAATGTTTCTTTCCATTAACTTCAATAAAATTAACGCTACCGTCTCCATCAAAATATCCACGAACGTAATCAAGCCAATATTTTTTATCAAGATTAATTGGCGGTTCTAAGATAAAAGTCTTTTGCGGCACAATAGAATATTTTTTTAACTCTTCTCTATGCTCTTTACAAGTCCATACTAACTCTGAATAATCAAATCCTGCCCTAGAAGTAAAATCACGAATTGGATTTTCAATTTCAATTTCTGCTTTTATTCGTTCTAGAATTTCTCTATCAACAGAAGATAATCCAATACTAATTTCGTTTCCTCTTTTAGACACATTTCCATCTGCTGCTAAGAATCCAATAATCCACGCCATGTTACTAGACTGAATATTAAAATATTCTTTATTCTTATGCAAAGCTCTATTTTGATTACTTTCAACTGCTGCTTCTGCATAAGTTCGTTTTTTAATACCGTTATCTTTTAAAATTTGATTTAAAGTAGCAAGAGAAACTTTTGCTTGTGATTTACAATAATTTAATCCACGTTTTTGATTTACATAGCAGTCTAAAACAATCTGCTCCTGCTCTTGAGTATATGGAGTTGGGCCTTTTTGTTTCTTTCCAGAACTATAAGCTAATCGTGATGCTTCTGATGAAGTCCTAATATGAATATTATTTTTGTTTAAAACTTTCTTTACGGTTCTAACATTTGTATGCTCTTTTCTTGCACATTCAGCTTGACTGCATCCACTTTGATATAATTCAATAATTAGATTTTCGCGGTTCTCCATCCAGACAACCTTTCTAAATAAATGTTTAATATTCCTATGCGTTGCGCGTGTCAATGCTTTTAAACAATGACTTCCGCTCTGATTACCATGCCTTATATTTAAGGTTTAGGCTTCCAGTTTTTTACTACAATTTAGATAACTATTTTAGTTAAATGCCCAAAACTTAGGCTCACCGTAAAACATGACTGTGTAGCCCTCTAGTGAACGGCTGACTTTGTGAGGTTCTACATTAAAAATATCAATTGCCATATATTACTTTCTCTTTCTCTCTTGGTTTAATCTTTTGCTATCTGCTATTAAATACGATTTAGATAAATAACATTGTCTCGGCGGCAAGTACTAACTTTATCCTTATACTCACAGCTATTTCCATGAACATATGAATAAAGACCCTTATAGATGCGCTTTGCTTCATCTGCATCAGCACATGTCATACACTGATGTTCATCGCCAGACTCATAGAAAGCCTTTACTGGCTCAGCATACTTTGAAACAGTCTTGCCGAAAGTGTTATCGGCAGGAGCCGCACATGTCGTAAAGTTAAATTCCATTTTAAATCCTTTTCTATCTTATAAGGGAGAGAACTTAATCTCTCCCCTATCTATTTAATTGTCTATTACTGGACTAGAAAGGCCAATCCTCGTCGTCATCTTCGTCTGTATCTGTCTGTACTTCGGTCTTAGGCGCAGGCTTTGGAGATTCTTTAACAGCCGCAAAATTCTGACCACCGTTACGACTAGCCTGATACTCGTCATGATTACGCTTAAGTTCTGCCATACGCTCTTCACGCTCGTCTAGCTTCTGCTTGAATTCCTTCTTGGTAATGGTAGATTCATCATCCCACTCATAAGGTTCAACAGCAGCCCAAGTAACATCCCAAGAGCGAACATGACGAACAACCTTATGAACTACAGGGTCACCAAATGCAGATTCCTCAGTTTTCTCAGTGGTGATAGCCTGAGATACAATAGAACCCTTAATATGAGTTAGAAGAGGATTCTTATTGGAAATGTCTTGGTCAATGAAGTAATCCATGCCGCCCTTGGAACGAACGTTAACATCAACGGGAAGAGCGTCTCCACGATAATCAAAAACATAACCACGTAGCTTGACGAAATCATCGCCATCTTCTACTTCCTGCTCAGCCGCATTTGCAATCAGCATATCGACATCGAATGTCGCAGGATTCTCAGAAATCTCGTTGGTCATAACGTGCATAAACTGACCCTCGACACGCTTAGGAGAAACAACTTCACCATCACGAGATACAAAATCATTTGTGCCGACAGAACCATCAATACGAACTTTAAGAGCAGAAGTACCAAAAGCTTCAAAAGTATCTGAACCATCATGGTCAATAAGGGCAGTTAGAATTTCCCATGTAGGATTAGGCTTACCACTCTTGAAAGTCTCAGTAACATAACGGAAAAACACAGGGACAACGTTAAGACCCTTGTCATCAGTTGCAATGTTTACTGTTCCATTAATAAATGGAGTTCCTGTCTTTTTAGAAACACGCTGAGCAAGGCGGTCAGTTGAAAATACATATCCCTCGACGTGGCACGAATTATTTGTTTTAAACATGTAAATCCTTTCTAATTTTTCTTTCAATATACATCATATATTATAACATCTTTTTAAATATTAGTCAATAACTTTTTTTAGGGTATTTTCCACAACTAAATTTTTCATTACAAAAACCAAGAGCTTCACACTTAGGCATAAAAATCTGGTTAGCCAGCTCATTCCATTCTGGTGAATAATCCTTTAGAGCATTTACAACGTCATTCATAAAATCACGTGCTTCTTTAAGCGCACGATTGCATAGGCGCACGCGGCTCATATCCATGAGACAACGAGCATTCTTCTTCATCGAAAGTTTCGTGTTAATTCCAAGAGGAAGTAGGTTTGCCGCATCTTCTTTAGGAATACCAGCACTAATAAGGTCATTATAACTCTTTTCAATTGCGGCCATAGCGTCTTGATAAGTCTTTAGAGCTGTCTCGTTTTTGTCAATTGAAGGTGGAGTATAGTATTCAAATCCATCTTCATTGCAATACCTAGTAGACCTCTGCACGACTGTTAAGCCGTCTCCGACGTGACGCATAATTTCACGCATACATCTGGTCGAGTATCCTTCAATAACCATATATACGTCTACAAATTCTAGTACACGTCCATGCCCGTCTGCTACACATTGCTTACCGCGTCTATAATTCTTCTTATCATCTGTCACATCAGAATCATAAGCAACACCTGAACATGCGCCAATGAACGTATAAGGATTCTTAATTGTCTCAGGCATTATCGTTACTTTTCCCATTTACACCATCCTGTGAATTGAAACCATAATTAACTGAATTATATACATCAATATAATATTTTTCTTTTTCATTTAATTCTTCTTGCGGACAAAGTTCTACAACCTCAAATGTGAATTGGTCTAAACCTTCTTTAAGCATCGCCGCATACAGCTTATTATCTTTAGGAGTCTTTATGCCGCATCCGCAACGACAATGTTGCGTAAAGCGATTTGCAATATCTACAGACTGACCTATATAACACTTCATATCATTTATATCTGTAATCTTATAAATGCCGCATACCTTTTCAGTACCAACAATATTAACAAATAAAGCCTTTGCTTTCTTTTGGAAATATGTTGACCAGATTAGTTTTGAAAGAATCTCTGGATTGGAAAGGCGGTTCTTAAAAGAATTAAGAATATCAATATCTGCTTTGTCGCTATCTTCGATAATGATACGATAATCATCTTTAGAATCTTGAACTGCCTGTTCACGCTGAAACGCTTCAATTGTCGCAGCCTTCTGGCGCTGTAGCTTATCAAGCGAGCTTTGAAGAATCTGAATCTGTTCAATATATTCAGCTTTATCTTTATCAACTTGAGCTTGAAAATCACGAAGATTATTCATAATATTCTCTTTTTCAGATTTTTTAAAATCTTCAAAGCTCTGCTTCTGCTGTTCCACATTCTCTTGGAGAGATTTTAAATGCGCTTTTTCATTTTGAATTTGATATTCAATATGCTCTCGCGCCATAAGAACTTCTTTGTTGTTCTCTTTAACTATATCACATGTTTCTTTTCTACCAGCTATAACACCAACACTATAGCCGCATATGATAAATGTAATTGCACAGACGACTGCTATAATAAATTCTAGAACCATATTACTTGGTGTATGTTACAGTGATTTCAGGGTCAACTTTCATACCTTCATCGGTAAGACGAATAAAGTTAGTGCCGCCATCAGGCTGTAGCTCACGAACCGCATAGCCCTTACGAACAAGTGAAGAAGTGATAATGCAATTGGTAACCTTATCAGTTAGATGAACAGCTTTTGCAATGTCTTTAAAGGTTTCATCTTTGCCCTGATTCTCCTGTAGATGCTTTAGAACCTTTTTAGCATTGTCTGAAAATACTGGCTTAGTAATTGTAATCATATAACTCCTTTACTTTCATTTTATATTTCACACATATATAATAACATAAAATATTCTAGAAGTCAAGCATTAGCTAAAAATTTCTTCTAGCTTGCAATCTTGCGCTGGTTTGTCGGCGCGGAGTCTAGATAGGTAACAATGTCTCATGGTTTTATTTTCCTTATCAAGACTCATGCAGTTTACCTCTACGACCGTTCCAATATACTTATCAGGATTTGCCGCAAGGTCAGCTTTAAGATTATCTGTAAGACCAGAAGACACACGACCAACAGACACAAGATTTCCCGCATTATCATATGCGCCAAGACGCAAAGCACCAGCCCAACCATAATATGCGGCCTTTGTAATTAGATTTCCTTCTTTGTCTTTATACTGCCAAGTCTCAGATTCTTTACCAGTATAAAGATACTCTGGCGGCAGAACTTCTGTAATCACAAAATCAATATCATTTTGTGCCTGCTTGATTTTGAACATTACTTTTGGCTGTCGCTTACCCGGTGCATATAGACCATTCTCAACACGAAATACCATACCTTCTTCGCCTGCGGCAAGTTTATCAGTTGTGACTTTATCTAGGTCTAGATAAGCGTTATCGTAGCATCGAGCTACTTCAAGTTCTGGAATTAAAGGAGTAGCAATATCAATATGTCCGCAAAGATTACTATAACGATAATCATATGTTATATTATTCATAACATAATCTTCGCCATTATATGCAAGAATATCGTGCATATAGAAATGAATTTTGCCGTACTCGCCTTTCTGACGTTCAATAGCTTTCTCTGGTAAAGCACCTAAAACCGATGTTACATTCTTAGAGGTACCATTAGGATAATAAACTTCACCGATGATACATGTGCCATTAGGAAGCTCATTCATAGCCCAATCTTTAATATGCGGCACTTTCTCAATATTATCGCTATAATAGCCAGTCTTCTTAGAGATTGTGCGGCTATAAAGATGAACTTCATTTTCATCTTTGACTAATTGGCTCCAATATCCGTCCTTCTTGACTGTGCCGATAATAGGAGTATTCTTAAACATATCTTCATAATTCTTAGGGGCTTTACCAACCAACATTGGGGTGTAAATATTTAGAGACATATTCCTCCAATAGAAAGGAAAGGGTAGACTAAAGAATTGTCCCTCGTCCACCCTTGTTTGCAATTTTACCTGTGAAGTTTTGCGGCTCAGTGATTGTCATAGATACAATTTTATCATCATCGTCTAGCTTAATGCCGCACATACCGCCAGAACGAATACTGCTTGCCCGCACACTATCAGCCATGAAACTAATCTGTCTCTTGGTTGACGTTAATGTTACAACACATCCATTTGTCTCTTGGATGCTAATGATTTTGCTGTCAGTCTTAAATGCCACAGAACCTTTGACGTTACGTGTGCCGCCAGCGAATTGTTTGCCTTCGCATTTCTTAACCTTACCGTCCTCTGTAACAAAGAACATATAAGGCTTATCTACAAATACATCGTTGTGAATTGTGATAATCTTTTCATCATTATCAAGATTGATGATTGCACCGATAGCTGTTCCCTTGCCCTTTGGGCCGCATTCTTTAATATCTGAAAGAGCAATCCTAAAGAATCGTCCCTTGTTCGAGAATAGAGCTACTTTCTTATCCTCAGATACAGTAAATGCAAGGCTACCGTCACTCTTGTACTTAGAAGGTGATACTTTCTGTAGATAACCAAGAGGATTAAAAGCAATGACAAAGTTCCTATTTTCTTTTGGCGCAGAAGACTTTGCCTTTTTCGTCTTTGTAATTTCTTTTTGTACTACCTTAGTTCGGCGTTCATCTCCAAACTTTTCAGATACTTCATTAAAACGTTTAATCATTTCTTGCTTTAGAAGTTTATTTGAATTTAGAATAGAACTAATTCGTTCAATCTCAGACTCAAGATTTTCTTTATCTTTAAGCAGTTTGTTTACTTCTAGTTTTGCAAGACGAACAAGTTTAATCTCTAGAATTGCCTTGGCTTGGTCTTCATCAATACCTAAGAAAGATTGTAGCTTTTCATTAGCTTCTTTGGTCGAAGAAGAATTTTTAATTGTCTCAACTGTTTCATCAATCTTATTAATTGCCGCAATAATACCATTTGTAATTTTCAATTTGTAATTGAGAACATCAAGTTGATGCTTATACATATTGATATACACTTGCTTCTCATGTTTTAAGTGTGCGGTCAATGCTTCTTGCCAACCAAAGACTTTAGGATAGCGACCATTCTCAAGCATAGTCATGTTGATACCATAAGTCTTCTGTAGAGAAGTGTTTTCAAACAGATAAGTTGCTACTTCTTTTGGATTGGCAGATTTAGAAAGATAAATCTTAATGCAGACGTTTTCGCCTGTAAGGTCATTGATATTAACAATGCCGGGATTAGTTTCTTCATCATTTGTAATCTTTTCAATTTCATTACAAATAGTATTAGTGTAAACACTATAAGGAAGTTCACGAACGATAATACAATTATCTTTTTTATCATATTCTAGTTTTGCGCGAATGATGCAACCTTTACCTTTACCAGTTTTAAGACTTTCACGCACTTCATCTTTGTTAAGGATTGTGCCGCCAGTAGCAAAATCAGGATAACATAAAATATCATCAAACGTTGCATCTTTATGCTCTAGCATATATACCATTGCCGCATTTACTTCTTTAAGATTAAACTGTGGAACGGAGCTGGCCAGACCAGACGCAATGCCACTTGTACCATTGACGATATTATAGAATCCAAGAGAAGAAAGAATTCTAGGATACTTTTCAGTATCGTCATAGTTATCTACCCATTCATCTACAGTATATTTATCTGTTTCTTTAAGAAGATAATCAGACAGCTGAGATAGACGCGATGCTGTGTATCGTGGTGCGGCCCAGTTGCCTGTCTCTGTTAAAGTCCCGTATGAGCCTTCCACTTCTATTAGTGGATACCTCATGGAGAAAGGCTGTCCACTACGCATTACAATACCTTCGCAAGATGCGTCTCCATGAATGTATAGCCTCATGCAACTGCCTATCGCTTTCAGCGTCTTTTTAAACGGCTTGTCGTGAGTGAATTTGTCTGTGAACATACAGTAAAGGACTTGTCTAGTAGATGGCTTTACGCAGTCTCGAACGTCTACTAGCGCACGTGATTGAATAACTGCTCCAGCGTATTGTCCAAAACTGTTATCAATAACATCGTCTAAACTTACTTCAAAATCCAATTACTCTTTCACCTCGCTAAAGTCAATCTTATTGAAAATAAAATCTTTGCGGCCATCTGCATTTGAACCCATAAGAGTTACAAGTTTATTCTTTGTTTTATCTGTTGGGATAAGAACGTCCATATGCTGATTCTCACCAAACATAGAATTACGTGCTTGGCTTGCCGAGAGGGAACCCAATCCCTTACAACGCTGTACCTCTACTCCTGCGGGAAGATTTGGTCTAGCTGCATTCATTTCTTGTTCTGTAAAGTAATACTGTTCCTTGTCTTTATACTTGACGATATATAGAGGAGAACGTAACCAACATAGTCTATTTTCTCGGATGAACTTAGGACAAAAGTGTTCTAGAGCTGATGCAATAAGCAATCCGATGTGAAAACCATCACTGTCGCTATCGACACAGATGCCAATCCTACCGTATCTTAAACTTGTCTCTTCATAGTCTTCATATGGTCTAATACCTAATGCCTTAAAAAGTAATTGAATCTCTTCGTTCTTTAATAGTCTATCGTCTTTATTTGCTAGTGCATTGATGAGCTTGCCGCGCAACATTAAAATTCCATATTTGTCAATTTCTCGTGCAACACACATCGAAGCTCCAGCTGACAGTCCTTCTACAACGAGAAGAGTAGAATCTTGACCTAGGAATTCGGCATCTTTGAGCTTGTCTGGATTAAGAATCTTAACCTTATTACCACGCTTTTTATTATTCTTAACTGCCGCACGCGCGCGTTTAGCTGCTTCTGCTGCTTTTCGCGCAAGGATAGCTTTTTCAAGAATAGCCTTTGCATCTTCTGGATTGCTGTCTAGCCATACCTCTAATTGTTCTCCAAGAACAGAAGAGATAAATGGATTATCTTCTGTTGAAGTGGCTCTCACTTTAGTTTGACTATCATACCTAATATTTTGAGATACTAAATTGAAAGCAATAACTAGTCCTTCTTGAATAGAAGAACCATCAAGATTCTTTTCTTTCTTTTTGATAATTCCATTTTCTCTTGCCCAATTATTGAAGCAACGAGTAATAGTTGATTTTACTGCTGAAACAGGAGTGCCATTTTCAATCAAAGCATAGTTACAAAATGGAATAATTTCACAATTACTTTTGGATGTAGCAGACATACAAAAATCAAAAATTTGCGTATCAGATTGTTTTTGCTCAAAGCAGCAATGTGTTTTTACAATTTCAACACTATTATTAATACAATCTTTAACAATTTCTTCAAGACCTTCTGGATGATAAAATTCTTCTCCATTGAAAATAATCTTTAGACCCTTGCAAACACACGAAAGATTGAATAATTCTTTTTTCAATTTAGAAATATTAGGATGTGCATCTCTAAAAAATTCTTCGCTTGGATTGAATTCTACAGAAACACCATGCTCTGTCTTATCACATTTACCAGATTTGCGTTTAGAAAATTTACCTTCTTCAAAGTAAACTGTTTCAAATTGACCGTCACGCTTTGTAGTAGCAATAAGCCAATGAGAAAGAAAGCAAGTAATGGCCGCTCCTATGCCAAACGCGCCAGTGGAAATCTTATATACAGCATCTTCTGACTTGTCATACTTACCACTTGAATTAATATCTCCATACACCAATTCAAGAACAGACTTACCATCTTTTATTACATTAGGGAAAATACCTTGGCCATTGTCAAAAACTTTCGCAATATTTTTTTCTTTATCATATTCAATTGTAATTTCAGAACAATTTCCAATTAAAAATTCATCAGAAGAATTTGAAATAATTTCACGTAAAAGTTGCGTAGAATCTTCATTTGAACCTAAATAACTATCTGGCCTATGGCGAGTAAAAGTCAATGGGTCCATTTTTTGAATAGAATCTTCTGTATATTTATTGCTCAATCTTATCTCCAATCCTACTCAAAATATAATCTGTATCAATTTCATTAAAATCTGTATAAGGAATTCTAACCAATCTAATATTATTATCTTTACAAAATGTATTTTTTATATTATCTCGATATTGAATTCCAGCTAAATTTTCTTCTGTATTCCATCCGCCACTTGCAACGAAATGAGTAAATCCATCGTACTCTATACAGCAATTATAATCTGGTAAATAAAAATCAAAACGCAATTTACGCCCTGTTTTTGGATTTATACAATCTTTAAATGTCTTTTCTCTTTTAAATTTTATTTGTAATAATTCTAATTGTGTTTTTACTTTTTTCTCACCAACAGATTTAGATAAGCATCCACAACTATATGTACCGTGTCGTGTTTTATCTCCATATAAATCACGTCTCAAATCATTTACAGAAACTCTTGTTATATTACCACAATCACATTTACATTCCCAGTAATGAATTTTATTTATTGTTCCTAAATCTCTAATTACTGTTAGCATACCATAACGTTGACCAGTCAAGTCAATAGTTCCCATTTTATTTTTCTTTACTGCCCATTCTCGCTGCAAACAACCACAAGATTTTGTTCCATATTTTTTCGCTCTTAGCTGATGCATTGAAACGTAAACAATATTACCACAAGAACATTGACACTTCAAAAGCCAACGATTGTCATTATTTTTTTTATCTGTTAATTCAAGAACTGTTAACCTATTAAAAGTTTGACCAGTAATATCTTCTATATAAGAACCTTTTGCAGTTTTAATTTTACTCAAGAGTCCTCCTTTCTATTTATAGATATTATATCATTTTCATTTTCAATTGTCAACAAAAAAAATGGATGCCGATTATAGCAATCGACACCCATTATAAACTACAATCCCTTTTTTTCTAAATCTTCTAGGAACTTCCTACGGCTTTCCACTTGGTCTTTGCAGAATGCATGGAAATTATTCTTTAAAGCATGATACTTGTCACGAGCATCATACCAATCCTTTTTAGCATAACGCAGCGCGTCATTGTACTTGAATGAATACCAAAGATGGTCCTCATAAGCCACAATACCATAATAGCGTTCACGCATAGCCGCAGCACGCTTCTGCTGTAACTTCATGCGGCATTTGTATTCGGCAATGCTCCAACCAATCCACTTATTAGCAACGTCCATATCTTCATCATGCGGCTTAGCATATTCAGTAAACTTACCCCACTGTGAAGTAATAGTAACCGATGCTACCTTAGTTTCCTCATTCCAATAGCAATCTGTAAGCTGACAATGCGCCATTTATTTTCTCCTTATCGTTTATTATAGGCTGCGGACATATAAGCATTCATGATACCAAACTGAGTTGATTCAAGCGCATCTACCGCATCTTTAGACGGGTCAGGAATAAACTTAGAATTATTCTCAATAAGCTCGTCCATTTTCATTACATAGTGTTCTGCCTTTGCCTTTGCATCTTCTGACGAATAGATAATACCATAACGTTTAATAGCCATCATTTCATCACGATATAGATTCTCTTTACCAAAAGAATCATATCCATCAATCCATATAGCCTGAGAAAATGGCGCTCCATCAATAAGATAACGCTTGACAAATAGATACAGTCGCATAATATGCTGTAATTCCTTCGCCACATATCCGTACTTTTCAATCAGCTCATGGTTGGCAGGAGAATCATGGCAAATCTTCTTTGCCTTTTCCATAGCCATTCCAAGAGAAGAAAAGATTAGCTTCTGAGGATTAAGGTTAGCGATATCATCACAATGTTTGCGGAGATATTCCCAGTAAATCTTATACTGAGGATTAACAACATAATATTCAGTGCAAAGAATCTCCAAGAAGTTAATATTTGCCTTATGAAGAATCTTAAAATAATCTCGAAAATCTTTAACTGTACAATGTTCACCATTATCCATAATCTCAACTTTATTAAGATGCTTCTTATCCAAGAACAAATCATATGCTGTTGGAATCATAAGCAACTTGGTATCAACATCAGATGCTTCGTCCCATAGATTATAATTCATGGAACCATTGGCGGCACATACAAGATATGGATACTGTGAATACTTGCCTGTATCAATGATAGCGCCAAGATGCTCTTCAACCCTATTCTGAATCTTATTTACATTTTCTGCCATTTCTATTTCCTTTCTCTATATATGTATTATAACAGATTTATTTACCAGTGTCAATACAAAAAAAGGCACCCACGAGGGTGCCTTTACCAAAAGAAAGAAAATTAGAAGTGGTAGTTATCATTGATGTAGTCGTATAACTTGCCGCCATTCTCTACGTATTCAAGCATCTTGAAGACGTTATCGTTCAGAGCTGTCATGAAGTGAACATCAGGATTGTTAGGATTGGCAATCTGGCTAGAATAGTTTCCAAGGTCAAAACTATAAAGAATCGTGCGGCCATTGTTGGCACAGTAGCTATTATAGCTGCTCATATCGTTAGCACTTCCCCACCATGAAACACGCTCCATAACCTGCATATCAGAGACAACGAAGATGCGGTCGTACTTCTTGTCACTGATAAGACCGAAAGCAGGAGCAATATCAGTTCCATAACCACAATTATCATTCTCACACATTTCACGAATGACTTGGAACGGACCGCAAGCCTTCTTGAAAGTTGCAGATTTAGCACGATTGCCGAACTTTACAAAGTCGCAATTACCGTTAATGTAAAGAGCCGCAGCGTAGCAAGCTCCTACTTCCTTGATGGTAAGATTTGACTTGTTACCATAGCGGTCTTCCATCGAACCGGAAACATCAAGCATGATAACGGAGTTACCTTCCAGCTTGGGCATGTTGCCGCAAGCAATACGGAAAGCAGTATCAAGTGCTGTGATGACCGCAAAGTTCTGAACATTAAGATTGCGATAAGCGGTATAAATCTGATAAGGGAATACAAGAGACTTCTTGATAGAAACCTCGTTAATAAGTTGGTCTACAAGATTACGCTTAATCCATTCATCATCAACATTCTCTGCGAGAATGTTGTTGAGATTGCGGATAAGAGCGAGATAACCGAGACGATTACCTTCGACCATATTCTTCCAACTGTCCTTGCCAGTGGAGATATTGACTTCCCAAGTATCAGCAGCTTCTAGCTTACCATTCATGTAATCATCAACAATCTCACTCTTGGGGTGAATGATATTGATAAGGTCATACATGTTATAACGCTTGCCCTTCATCTGATACTTCATAAGATTGTACTCAGAAAGACAAGACATATAATCTGCAAAACCACGAATCATAGCATGAGAACGCTTTCCACCAAGCATGTCAACAGCAGCGAAAATCTCAGACATATCATCAGGACGATGACAAAAAGCCTTGTAGAAATCACGCTTGCGTTCAAAGCTCTGACCATTCAGCATAGCCGCAACAAGCTGAGCAGTGCTACGCTGCCCTAGAGCATTTCGCGTGAACATAGCACACTTACCAGCAAACTCAGCGCCATACTTATCAATTACAAGATTGGTAAGCTCGATGAAACGAGTTTGCTGCGTTGCGGCATTCTCGTAGAAACCATCGTCCATCTTGCTAGAGAATAGGAAGTTCATCCAATCCTCAAGAACATCCTTCTTGTAATTCTTACCACCCTCATAGGACATAGAACGCTCGGGCTTAACCTTTTCATTAAACTTAGACATATTTTATCACTTTCTCTTGGAAGGAAAACTTTCCTATATTATAACATCTGTTTATATGACTTGTCAAGTAAAATTTTTAGAAAACATCTAGGTCATGAAAACCAGAATAGTCAATGATTTTCAAATTGCCAAAAGCATCATAACCATAGTTGCCAGTATGCAAGTCTGAAATCTTTTCTTTATAAAAAAAATCAATGAAACGTTGAGTTGCCCTGCGACCATACGTTTCAATGAAAACGCCACACTCTGTAGTACAAAATTCACTATAGCTATCTTTGTGCTCTTTGCGACTTTTGTCAATCATTGCATTTGCAATCTTACTAGTTTCATTATCTATTTTTTTGGGACTATAAGTCGTTCCTGCACAAGAAGAGACATACACCGGAATACCGCATACGAAACCAAGGAATGTAGTCTTGGCAAGCATTTTATTAACTTTATACTTGCGGGCAACTCGATAGATGTACTCTTCTGCCGCACAATAATCGTTTGCATCCACTGGATAGAAGCCATTATTATTCGCATTTTTATATAGAGTAACATCATCGAAACAAAAATACATTGGGATTCTATTCTCTGCTGCACAAATCTCATAATGTACCAAATCTTCATCTTCTATAAATGCAGCACCAATATAAGGAATTTTGAACACATAGTCTTTAAATTCCTTAAAATGAAATACAGATTTAGAGCAGCCACCTTCAACCCAGTCTGCACCAATAGTCTTACCAATCTGTTTGATAAAAGTGCGAAATGTGTAACCATCTTCATTTTCAAAATATACCTGAGATAGTTTCAAAAACTCAGGATTACAATTGCGAAACCTATTGTCAAGAAAATTAAGCATCTCTGATTTATTCATATAGTTTCCTTTCTTTGTTCCACTATATTATATCATTTCAGAGTTGCATTTGTCAATTATTTTCTTTTTAGTGCCGATGGCCTTGCCTTTTTCATCTAAAACTGTACCGATAGGACATCTTTTATAGACATATTTTAAAAATTCATCTACCTTTTCAATCTCATTTTTATACATACCAAGAGAAAGAAAGGGCAGAATCTCATTGTTTATATGCTCATATTCTGCATACGTATCATCGTCTAATTTTCTAGTGCATCCTTGCCTAGATTCTTCTGGAACGTATTCACCTATGCGGCACAATGGGCATGAATCATTATCGCACTCATGGCAATATAGGCTAACGATTGTATAATCATCCACTTGGTTGCCAGTCTTTTACAAATCTAGCTGGATTGTATGGAATCCATGCTTGATAATCTGGTGGCAGAACTACTCTTACTTCTACTGACTCTGTGACTATAGGAACTCCGTTTACATATATCATCTGTGAATCAGATTCAATATGAATATCATATTGCTGTCCATGTTTCAATTCAACATTCATTGGCGGCACAAGATTTTTATATACCCAGTCTTCACCAATATATGTATACATTAGCGAGCCTTGCGGATTTCAAAAATAGGGTCATAATAAGTCTTGCCAGATTTGACTTTCTCAAGGAATGCTTCGGCATCCTTCTTCTCGACAAACATCATTGCCTTGCTTGAATCAGTTGTGCGCATACCTTTTGCTGTAAGCATACGGAACTGCTTATCAACGTAAGGTTCTTTAGTGCGCTTTCCGTAAATCATCCACATAATTTAATACTCCAATTCTTCTATGATATGTTTTAAACGAATTTCTTTAGTGAAATTGTTAATTGCTTCTATCTCTTGGTCTTGATAGTAATCATATACTTGGTCAACATTTCCAAGCCATACAAAATGCGTATATCCACCTTGATTTACCAAACCGAACAAATCAAAAGTCTTGTACTCAGGTCGGCCTTGAATGATTGCATCTTCGAGTGTCATTAAATCTCCCTAGAGAAGTTGGTCTGTATCTTGAATCTTGCGGCCACCTTTTGGAGTTGGCCACTGACTATACGGTTCTACTTTTGTCGCATGGTCACAATTGCAATTATCAGTTAATCCATTGTACTCTTGGTAATCAGCGCGTGTAGCTAGATGCCACTTACCGTCATCTTTCCAATTGTATTCGACTTTGATTTGCATAATAGAAAAAGCATTTTTTGAACCGATAAGAACATCTTGAACGTGACGATATAGGTCAAGATAAGACTCTCGCTCTTCTTCGTTCTCGGCGGTGATATGCTTTTCATAATGACGATTAGCAGTTTCCTGTTCATCGTTCATATATTTTTCAATCTCACGTTTTTTAGCTTCGTATAGATTGTCATAGTTTTCAGGATATTCATCCTCTAAGTTGATATTGATAATACGCATAAAATTATCCTTTCTTTTGGTATAATTATAACATATAAAAAGTGAGCCGTCAAGAAAAATTTTGACAGCCACTTAAAATTTTATTTAGTTTTTAAGAATATACTCGCGCACTCGTTCCTGAGCAAGACCCTTGATTGCGGCCAGTTTGACAGAAGCAGCTTTCTTCTTCTTGAAGAAATCCCAGAAGTTCTCTTCCATAAGTTCATCAAGAACCTTATTGATAGCCATACCAAAGAACTTGCCGTTCTTACAATCAATTTTATCCATATCAAGAGCGATAAGAACCTTATTGACCTCCTTCTCGACAAAGGCATCGGTGCCATACTTCTCTACAAACTCCTTCTCCAAAGAGTCAGTGCCCGTGTAGACAGGCTTCTTCTTAGACTTATCCTGATGCCACTCGTCACGGACAATCTTGGCAATCTGAACATTACCCCACGGGTCGCGCACGCAAGGATAAGCCTTGATTACAATGCCCTCTCCGATGGTTCCCTTCGGAAGATTATAAGTACACTCGTCAACGTGCTTGTTCACATCGTCCCAAGTCATGTTGCTAATGCGGCAAATGACAGGAACGCAACGATGATAGAACTTGCTGACTACTGGATACCATACATCATAATTAATATACTCACCATCCTCAGTATTGAGAATATCAAAGATGAAGAAACCGCCCTCAAGATAAGTCTTGATAGTACCAGTGAACTTGCGGCCATCAACACCGCCAAGCCACTCGCCATAAATGATATAGGTAGGATGGTCAAGCAACCAATCCCTTAGTGCCTTAACCTCGGCATCGTCAGTGTTGGTGATATAATCAGCAAAGCCAGCATTATCCTTCTCAATAGAAATCTCACGAGTGCGGCTACCGCAAGCGATATTTCCGTTATCATCTACCCAGATGGAAGCTGACGTACCATCTAATTTAACTTGTAAAATTACGTCTCTTCCAACGAAATTTTGGACTTCCTGCCTAGTAGACCTCTCCAAATGTACATACTTGTTGAAGTGTGCCATCTTTTACTCCTTTCAATAAATTTGAAATAGTTTCTTCATTTATATCATCATAATATGTATATGGAATTCTAATAAGTGTTATATTATTTTCAATACAATAACTATTCTTAATAGAGTCTTTGTATTTTGTATCAGCTAATTTTTCTTCTGTTTGCCAACCAGTAACTTTATAATGTTGTTTGCCATCATATTCTATACAAGTATTATATTCAGGTAAATAAAAATCAAATCTATAATAACGATTATGTTCAGTAATAAAATCTTCAAAAGTTTTTTGTTCTTCAAATTTTATTTTTAACAAAGTTAATATCTGTTTTAATTTTACTTCTCCTTTTGAATTAGAGCATCCACATGATATAGTATGACCTTGTCTTAAAGACTTACCAACCACATCTTTTTCTCCACCACATTCACAAACACAATGCCAAATCGCTCTATTTTCAGAAGTACTATAAGGAAGACAATATTGAACAGTAAGTTTTCCAAATTTTTGTCCAGTTAAATCTTTAAATGTATTATTTCTGGCAGCTGCATCATGTAAACAACCACAAGATTTAATAAGTCCTTTACCAACGCCACTAATACTTCCAGCAAATTCTTTTCCACAAAGAGGACATATAAAGATTCCGTTTTCACTATCTAAACGTTGTTTAAAAAATACGTTATTATCGCCTATAACATTTCCTTCAACGTATTTAATTCTTTTTGGTTGAACTATTGGAGCTTTATAACCAATTTTTTTAAAGACAATTCTAACGTAATTAATCGTACAACCAATGGATTCTTGACACTCAAATGTAGTGCAATTAGGATGTTGTTCTACATAATCAATAATTTGTTCCTTTATAGTTTTCATTTTGTTTCCTTTCGTAATTACATTATACACAAATTTTTGGCAACACGCAAGAACTTTTTTCTTCTCTTTTTCCTGTTTCTTTTTACTACTTTGCGTAGCAAAGTAGTTTATTTTTCTTTAATCCTTTTTCTCTTCTTTTAATAGAAATTACTGTGCGTAGCACAGGAATTTCTTTATAATAAAATCTTAT
>ULRQ01046277.1_pt1 | contig 146581 bp, 242 predicted proteins | sample 1955491 | NCBI WGS metagenome assembly ULRQ01 (sample SAMEA4835684, study PRJEB28245) | human gut metagenome | biome: gut microbiome; material: fecal sample | place: Denmark | collected 2008 | reverse complement strand
TGACAGAGACACCCAATAATTCAGCAAAATCTTTTGGTTTGCAATTAGTGATATTAGATGTGTTCATAGCAATGCCCTCCACGAGTATATTTTAACACATTTAATCACTATTGATAATGATTTTGATTACTTAAAGTTTCCTCCTGTGCGGGTTACGCACTAATTGTTTTGTTTTTTCGATAGTTTTCCAAAGTAGTCTTAATGGCTCTTGACTCAGTGGCATAATAAGTGTGGCGATTAGAGTTCGTCCGATGAATGTCGTCGCCCCATTTGAATCCCTTCTTTACCAGGAATTCCATTTCGTTTTTCGTGATCGTAAAAATAGTAAAACACATCCTTTTCTTCCATATTTTCCATGCTCTCGATGGAATTTTTAAGCCGCTATCGGGATTTGAACCCGAGTCTACTGGTTGGAAGCCAGCCATGCTAGACCAAACTACACTACAGCGGCGGGAATTGCGGAAGCAGGATTCGAACCTGCATGCCTCTGATAATGAGTCAGATGAGCGTCCAATTGCTCGTCATTCCGCGATGATTTTTGAGACATGGCGACCATGCTGCACTTTGCGAACACAGCCGCCACAAAAGAAAGGAGATAATAAAAAATGAAACAAAAATAACATAAGATAGAAGTGCGGATATCCCGTGAACAAAATAGCAGGAGGACAACGGGATAAATCTGCATCTCCTTCTGAAATGAAGGCAATAATGCCAATGAGAAAACTGGAATAACATCTTTCGATTCCAACCAATTGTCATATTTGCCGAAGCAAATATAGTAGAATTGTTCTCACAATTAATTTATCAGACCAGTTCAAATCCGAAGAATTTAAACCAATATCTATTAATATGTATACGGCGAAACGATGTTAGGATGTCATGGAGTATCGGGTGGTGAAGTGAAGATCTTTTGATGTGTCGGATTAACGAGAGGACGAAACGCATTCATCTTAGTATTTATAATTTCGCAATTTCCTCTTGCATTAATAGCTATGTATATTTTCAAAATTTACACTTACCATCGAAAAAATTTTTGACCAGATATGGTTCTGTTCATACCTCGCAGCGTTACACTTCATCTGCATCTGAAGCGGTTAGCCATCAATCGACTTACTCCAATTCTCTCATTTACATTATTGGTAGGAGAGTGCCGCTTATTGCAGCACTACATCCTCCAGAGTAGAACCGATTTCATATTTCGGTTCAAAATCCACAACAGTCGTAACCATAGCCGCGTCAATCTTCATAGAAGTTTCAGAGGTTTCTCGGCGAGTTTTCTTTTCAAGCCCCTTCACGCTGTTGCGGTCGTATCGGATAGTGGTTACTTCCTTTACTGGATATTTATAAGGCTTCTGCTCGCCATTAATATCAAATTTGTAATCAGTTGCCTGACCGTCTCTTTCAGTATTCTTCATAGAACCCATAGCAGAGAGTGTATTGAGATACTTCTGCTTGAGTTTATTCATGCCAACGGCGGAATCCACGTCAAAATCCAGACCGTCTTTCGCCTTTTTAATAGCGGCGGAAACAGCGTCTTTTTCGTCAAATAACTTAGACATCAGATTCAGTAGGTCATTTGGCTCAAATTCCATTTCAGAATAAGCCGTTGAAACCTTGATTTCCTCGTCCGTAGCATCTTTATTTACCTTTGTTTTCTGGTGTTTCTGAACTGTCTCAGTGATGAAGCTTCTGTTGTCCAGATAATTAGAAGCTTGGGAAATAAGACAGCTGATGAAATTCTGATATTCGAATGCTTCTTTTAATACCATAATATTTTCTCCTTTTAATCCTTGAAATATTTCGTAGAAGCCACATATTAAGCCTGTGGCTAAGGCATTAAAAACATGTTCCCATACTTATTAACCGCATTGGATCACAGCGGCGAGAGTATGTCAGGCAAAAAGCCCGTGTCCCCTCACTAACAGACTATTTGATCGTGCGAAAACCCTTGATTTTCCAGCATTTTCGGAAGATAAAATGAGTTCGGGCATCCACTTTTTAGGCGTTTTTTGCAGTTTTTTGATCGTCGATGCTTTTGGTAAAGCAGCTCAAAAACGATTTGGGATTGCATTCGTATAACACTTTCAGTAAAATTGCTTTATTCTGAGCAAGTTTACTCGCGGTTTGAGCTTTATTGTTTTTAAGAGACGGAGTTATAAAGAATGCCCTATCTATCAACCAAGACATTAATCCTAGATAATTTCCAGATATATTTATCTGTCTAAGTTCTTTTACTAAATCGTTAAAGTTGCTTTTTAATACCAAGACTTCTTCACGATTCCATTCTCCAGAAATTTGTACGGCTATTAAATCAATGGAAAACCTTTCAATCAGCTCTTCCACCTTAATACATTTTCTTCGATGGATATCAAGAGGATGTTTGAGGAAAAACTTGTCCATAGGAATTGTTTTTTGATACTTGCCTCTTCCTAGATTTGCGTTGACAAGATAATTCATTGGACAGACAAGATTCTTATTAATATTCTCTCTATTGAAATCTCTTTTGATGACTCTCCAAAATTCCGGATATTTGTTTTTTTCGATATCCATATCCGCCTTTATACGTGAGATTTCTTTTGCTACATCAACATCAAATCTTCGCTTTGCATTATCAATTGCAACCTGAGCTAAGACACTCAAAATGCAAACATAATCATCATATTTAGAATCGTCTGAATTACAAGAATACGTTTGCCCTATTTGAGCTAAATTGCTAGATCCGCCAATGTCCGTTTGCGACTTCGCAAGATTACTATCCATGCGTGCAAAATCATTCATCGTGTTGTTGTACACATTGGATTCTTTCGGAATATTATTTACAACAGTTGGATATTCTTTGTAGCATTTTGATGCGAACGAAACGATTTCCGGTTGGTTTGTAGTGAATCCAAAATCCGAATCCATATCCATTCCATTTGCTCTGTCCTGTGCGTCTGTTCCATTCATATTGATCGCAATACATTGCTCGCCAAGATTAAAATACTTTTTTATTTTCGGATTGTGACCATTGTGCAAATACAGAATGTTATTTTTGCTGTTGAAAGGACTTCTGAAAAAAGCTAAGTATTCACCATCTTCAAAACGCTCGGAATAACACTGAATAGATCCGTGTTCACAGAAAAAAGTATCATCATCATCTACGGCAGATTCAATACCTGTTGCCGCGTAAAGAAGCATCGCGTATGGAGAACCGACAACAGTTAGGTTCTCCGCGTTTTGAATAATTTCACCGGATTTCATATGAATCACGTAATTCTCAATTATCCGTTTCTTGCGATCTTTGAAGTAAGAACTATATTTAAAATCTGGATTATGGTCGCATAGAGCCAGAAGAACTTCATAGTCATTAGAAAAATTGCTATGATCTTTCAAGTATTTAAAAAATACTGCATCGTCATTTTTCAATTGATTAACATATGCAAAGCTCTCAGCGCAAACTGTTGACATAATATCATAATCCAAAGAGTTCACCATCTGATAACTCATTTTCTGATGTCTTCCAAGTTTGCTGGGATGTGCAGTTTTTACGATTCCAAACATGCAATTATTCTCGTAAACCCTTTCACACCAATAATCATATGACACATCGAACTTTAGCCACTTCATCGCGTTGTCTGTAGTAATAAGTTCAATATCTTTTACATAATGTTTTACTCCAAACATATCTTCAACAGTAGCATTCTGATAATTCTCTCCAAAGTAGTCTCTGAAAAATTGTTGGATGTTCGTGTTGAATGCCGCCATCTTGCAAAAATGATGTCGCAACAAGATGTATCCGTTTCCCCACGACGGGAAAATGCTAGAATCAATCAATGCTTGTCCGTCGAACAAAGTATTTTTCAATTTGTAACCAGAAATATGTTTTGTAACGCATTGACGTCTTTCATCTGTTTCTACGCTGACCACATTTGTTTCAAAAAAGCGATCCACATCCTTTAAAATTAAAATATTCTTTGGATTTATTTTAACCTTTCCAACAATTCCGCTGGAGACAAGAGGAGCATAAGCACTGATTTCTACAATTTTTGCATTCTTTTTTGGAAGTTTTATTCCCATATACAGAAAATCTCTGGCTTTTTTATAAAGCTTGTCTCGAATGAACATGCACGCACCCTTTTTAGCCTTGCCGGTACTTCGAAACAGCATTCTGTAATGTATTACTTCACGTTTTTTAATATTCCCTTTTTTATCACGGGAGACATACTCGACAGATACGCCGTTGTTGTAATATAATTCTCGCAAATCATCTTTTGAAAGTTGGTCATATTCATAACTCATGCGGCGAGCTTTAAAAAAAAGATCCTCCAATCTATTCCGTTTATTCAGAGTCTTTTGAATTAAATACTCATCGCCTTTAATCCTGGCCGTCCGAAGTTCCCTATGAGTCTTTTGGAACATCTTGTTAAAATGTTCTCGTTCCTGCTGATATGAACGTGTTCCGTAATTAAATTCCAAACATATAATGTCTCTGGTGGATTCGTCCTTCCATGTTGACATTCCATTTTCCAATAGAAAATCAGAAAAAAGGCTATTTACAAACATGGCATCTTTGTATTCGTAATGATCTCGCACGACTATGTTATATTCATAGAGCGTGCTTGCCTCAATATTTTTTATTTTTAATCCATATTGTCCCATATTTTTTACTCCATATTTCTTACGAGAAAATCATACAGAACTTCCGCATTATGCAAATCGATATTTTGTCCATTGGCATCACGGATACATCCTTCCTTCCATTTTTTTCCGAAATCCAATTCGAAACAGAAGTAGCTAATCCAATCATCTTGATCGGCTTTCCCAAAAAATTTATGCAGCAATCGAACAACGGTTGTTGAACAATCCGGGAAAAACAAATAACCATCAATTTTGTTTTCTTTGAAAAAATAATTAAGGTTGGTACTACATCTTTCTGCACTCCTCACGTCTTCAATTGCCTTAACGAAGTCATCCTTGCTAATATTAATCACTCATCGTCCTCCATAGTTTCAATTTTATAACCGAGCCATTCCAACAATTGCCGGATGCCGGTAACACAGTCATAATGTATATATTCTCCATCGATGTTCTTTAAAAATAGTTCGCCATCCATAATCCCTTGCCCGCAAATAGAGCAGTAGTGATTTACTTTTGGCGGCGTGTAATTTGGACATCCCGGAGGGCACTTATACTGTCTGCAAATTATACACATTAAGCAACGCCTCCTTTCGCTAGATATTCATGCGCAAAGCCGTCGTCGGTCGTATAATAAATGTTTCTGATCCAAAAATCCTTAATGGCAGCCATGCATGACGGACAAGGGCGCGAAATACCCATCGGTCGGCTATTACAAATCCTATAAATATATAAATCCACCTTGGAAAAATTGATATCCATATGACGAATAGAAGAAAGAACGTTGATTTCTGCGTGAATTTTCGGAATGAAATAGTTCGTCTTACTCGAACCGCGATAACGATTATATTTGTCCTGCATTGGATGGGTTTTCTGCGAGTTACATCCGGCGGCGATCACAACACCTCTGTATACTGCAACGCAGCCAGTGGGAGAGTAGCTTGCATCGGATAATGCGGCGACCTGCTTTGCGCGTTCAAAAAATTTCTGTTCAGTATTTCTCATTTTGACTTATTGCTCTTATTTTTCTCTCTGTACTCGGCAAGTCTGGCTCGCATAAGTGCCTTCTGTTCTTCAGAAATTTCCTTTTTGGGCGCATCAGGTCTGGAACCAGCGTTAATTTTTACCCAACGTTTCGGAACCTTTGCGCAAACAGATCCATCCTTATTTTCTGTGAAGCTTAAAAATTCATCTTTTCGGTCTTCATAGAGCTTTTTGAGCTTATTAACCATTTTTCGATCAGTAACCGTGATTGTAATTGCCTTTTGTCCAGTAAGCCATTCGATGCAGTTTTCGTTGTTTTTGTCAAAATTTTTCTCGATCATGCGCCATACCTCCCATTCGCTTCTAAGGCTTTGCGACATTGATCGTCAAATGCAAAGTCTGACGCAATTTTGCTTGCAACGACTGAACCTGTTGATGGATTACCACTTGGCCCATAAAAATCAAATTCTGCAATAATTCCTCCAAACCGATTACGGTTCTCCCTTAAAATAAAATCCCCTACCATAAATTCTTATCTCCTTTGTTTTAAATTTCATAGCACCACTCCTTTTGGTTAGCTGTGATTGATGGGTTACATTTATTTATTCTCCATCTGCATTTACTGATGGATGAATGTTGTAAATTTGTAGCATTTTTTGGATCGCCCATTTTACCTCTTGCTCATATCCTTTTTTGTTGAGTACATATACGTTTGGGATATTTTGAGGAATTTTTCCAACATAAGCTTTCACATCTTCGGCGTTTATCTTTATGAGAATTGGCTGCTTGTCCGCAACGGTTGATGTAAAACATGTCATACATTGGTTAATAGTATCCTTTGACATCGATAGTTCCTTAGACATAGAATCAACGCTTTCCCAAAATGCTTCCGGTTTAGAACTTGGATTTTTCATGATTTCCTGATTCCTATTATTTCGAGGACGGATGTAAATATAAGAGTTGATATATAAAAATGCCATCAGCAAATTCTCTTTATTTATACTCGATTCTGCCATCATGATAAAATCAAGCTGCGATGATGTAATTTTGGAAAACTTGTCCGCTACATCAAAATTTTCCGGAATAACTTTAATTTCGATTCCCGTGTCATATCCGATAGAGTCCAGGTTTTGTTTTATTTCGATCATGTGGTTATTAATCATATACTCCAACACATCCAATATCTCATGAAACACCTTTGGCTTATGCTTTGTGGTTTTGTATCCATAAAACTCCATAACCTTTCTGATTGTTATCCAGCTATAATCTTCATAAGACCTATATCTGTCAATAAGGATATAAGTTATATAGAATTTTCTGCTAACTCCATATTTAGACCTGATATCTCCCTGAATATAATCGTTTGGGAACTTTGTGAAGTATTCAGGCTTTTGCAATAATCTACACCTCTTTTGCATACACAATTTTGTTTTGCGGATTCATGTTTTCCAATTGTTTTCTTATTTTCAAAATCATTGGTTGGTCATATTTGCTGAACCCTGTATTTCTCGGATTATAAAAAGAAACGCATTGAAAAAGACGGTTAGATATTCTTATATAGTGAAATTGTGATTTTACCAATCCTGTAATATTACCAAAACATCCATACAACCGTTTTTCTGTTATATACTTATTCTCCAAATCGAATTGCATAGTTATTATTTCTGAATACTTTGAATATGGCGTATCTCTGCTCACACATTTTACCTGATAGATTTTTTCATTAACTTTGAACGGTTTGCTATTTGCGCCAAAATAAAAATCACCAATTTCAAGATTCCTTGAGTACAAATCATTTTTGAAGTCCTCTTTCAACAGTAGCTCACGATCTCTCCAGATCAATGATTGGTTTACTGTATTCGTAATTTTTACTTCAAACAAGTTGATAACTCGATCAGAAATGCTAGAATAGTATTCCGACAGCTCTGCCCATAATTTAGGATTCGTGTTGTATATTTCAATGGCAATGTATCCACTTTGCGTTTCCGCTAGGATATCAACAATAATTTTTCGATCCCAATCCGTATGGAATTTTTCTCTTAAATCCACTTCGGTTTCAACGCCGATTATGGATAGCAATTTTCCGCAAGACAAAATTTGCATACCTGCCATCACCAAATTATTTTTATAGTGTTTATGTATTTTTGACTCCATATAATTCTCCTTTGTGTAAGACCCGTCGTTCGGCAAACTACACTTTTGTGTATGTCGGCTGAACCACCGTCGTTCGGCAGACGACACTTTTGTGTATGTCGGCTGAACACTAATAAGATATATATATATATAAGATAGACTAATATAGATATTATATTTCGTTACACTACATATAATATCTATATAACTCACCATGTAATCTTTTGTGAAAATGTGGCCTGTGTTTAACACAGGACGCATTGACGAGCATTTGTTTCAAATGCGAAGTTTTATCTCTTAACTATTATTCTCGAAATAGTTTTTTACTTTTTCTGAACATCTCTACATACATCTACCCAAAATTCGTTCACTGCGTTCACGACCGACCCTATCAAGGGTCTATTTTCATCCAACGCAAGACTCATACTATGTTGACTTTACTGGAAAACTTCCATGAACTTTACCTCAATTTCGCGCTTTAGCGGCATAGGTGGATAGTTGTTAGCCTAAAAGATCAAAATGGATTTTTACATATTTTTTCTTGGAATTTTTCCTATGTACCGTTTTTATAAAAATAGAAATGTAGTTTAGTTTAAATCATCTCCCCATATCTGGATCGACTAGCAGAAGAGTTGCAGACATCATCTATGTTACGTTTTATGGAAAAACTTCCACGTTTGATATGTCAATTTGGCGTTCCATGTGTCCCTGTGGACAGTTGGTAGGCTAGGAGAATAAAGTAGATTTTAGCCGTCTTTTTTAAAGTAATTAACGTATGTAGATTTTGTCCTTGTGTAAAGCTTGTTTTAATTGATTTTTTATTCTGCTAGTTAAGATGAGATTTTTTGCCGTATTACAAGGAAGTTCCATAGAAGAGTCGGAAACTGCTTGTGTAAATCTTGTGTAATCTCATCTTAGAAATGAAAGAATAGATGAGTTCCATCATTTTGTCGTAAATAATTCTTCTGTTGGATTCCAGATCAACGATTGAACCATATTCTTTGAATTAGCATTTTTCCCTATATAATATTCTCCATCTTGATTTTTCGCGCTGGCATGTGTTAAACAGGTCTACCCAAAATTCTTATCTGCTGGCGCAGCTAAGACCGACCCTAATCATAGGGTCTATTTTTTCGCTCTTACGAGCAGATTTGCTGTTATCGTTAAAATTATTGTTTAATAAGGAAAAAGTTTAGTAGAGGGGAAAATTTTTGAATTTCAGATTTTCAATTTTTTTGAATTTTCCGGCTATTTTAGAGGAAAGACAAGGGTTTGAACGATAAAGGGTACGATAACACCTTTTTAGAGATGGATTTCCTATTTTAAAGGAAAGATCAGGGAAATGTGACGATTGGAGATGAAAATTATTTTTTTTGGTGAAAATGGGAGTTGGATGATGGGGAGATGAAGAATTGGGGGATGGAAAAAATTTGGGAAAGTGTGGAATTGGACCAGCTTTAGGAGATTCGGAAAAATCGAACGTGCGTTTGGGTTTTTAGTGCCCCCTACCACCGAACGAAAAAGGAGGGAATACCTCAGAAGTTAGAATTGACTAACTGAGATTATATATAGACTAACTATGATTAGAAATAGCTTGCTATTGTTCTGATAAAAATCAGATCTGAATCAGGATAGTTACAACTAATCAAAATTAGATAAACAAACTATGGTTAGACATAACTCACTACATGCGGATGTCTGGTATCTATGCCGTGTAAGATATCGCAGACAGAAGATTATTTATTAACATATGAACATATATTCAATTGTTACAAAATTATTACAAACTATTGCAATTCCTCTTTAAATATTACACGAAACCTGACATATTACAAAAGTATTACAATATTTCAAGCGCAGATATGAAATATTACAAAACTATTACAGATGAAATACTCTTGTAACAATATGCAATATCTTTGTAACATTTATTGAACAATATTAACAAATAAGATGATAATATCAGTATATTTATTGGTAAATGTGTAGAACTTTAATAAAGTTACAAAAAAGGCTTGCAAAGGTTACAAATATAACCTATACTACAATTGTCCCGAGGGGATAGGATATAAAACAAAGTCCCCAGTGCTCAAACGGACGGTAAAGGTTTCGAAAACCTGTTTCTTCTCTCATCTGAGGAGAAGCGACAACTAAACAAGCAACACCCGTCGCATGACGGCGGGACGGCTACAACTACAGCCGCGACAAAAAGATCATATATCAAACGTAGTTGGCGCTTGCTAGCAGATAGCAAGAGGGGAATCGCGCAGAGACCGCATCAAAACGCGATTAAGCAAAGTCTAACCTTAAGACTAGCAAAGCGGGCACACTCAAACAACCGCCGTCCGTTTCAAAACGTGCGGGCGCTGAAAAAACCGTCCTATAGGACAGTTGCAATACAAGCCGACGGGATGCCGGAGTGATACAAGCCGATAAGCTACCTATATAGGATTATAGGCGGCGGCTATGCAGATGCTGAGATGCGCATAGCACGAAAAACCATAGTTCCAAAAAAACGATGTTTTCATCTTGCGCCTTGTGTTAAACGCGGGCGCTGATGATAAAAGCGTACAATCTCATCAATCTGCGCTTATTATATCATCTTTACAGCTGTTAAACAACTGAGTTTTGAACACGTCGTTTCCGTCCTGTTGTGTCTCACATACCAGACACTAACCACAAAAACGGGACAAAATAAAGCCTGCGCGGTATGGCGGGTTGATGCATCCATCGGACGCACAACTAAGAACGTTCTTTGCACATTGAAAAGATGCAGGCAAAAAGTAGCCATAAACGGTGGCGAACTTCAGAAAAATAGCCGTTTTGTGCCAGGCACAGTCTACCCTTTTTGGGGTTGAGATTCAACTCATTTAAGAGTCGGTTCAATTCCGGCGGCGGCTTTATGGCAATAGTGCCAAAAATAAGATTGCACCTATGCGTTAAATAGGAGAAATGGAGAAAAACCATGTTAAAGCCTGAAAGATTCAATATCAATTCGTTTTCTGTAAAAACCGCTGAAATTGCGGGTATTTCCCTGCGCGATTGCATCAAAACAGTTGTACGCTACAAAGAACTGTCTGTAGCGGAAAACAAAAAGTCCTTTGTGGACGGTAAAAATACCATTGAATCCGCCCATACAGGCGTCAATGCTATGAACTGTGAGGAGTCTATTGTGAACGACGTGCTCAAACTGGACGCGGGGCAGTTTTTAAAAGACCGTAAAGAGGTGTTAGATTTACGGGCTGAGGTTGGCAAGCTGCCGGAACTTGCTAAAATTACAGCCCTTTTACCGGCAGACCGTGCACACATTGCGATGCTTGCGCATCAGGTCTATAACCGTGTTGACATTTCAGAAGTTTATCCTGAAATGTTTGACACTGAAAAAGGCGGTGTATCCATGTCCGATCATGTCCGGGAATGGTACAAGTCCGGCAAACAGCCAGAAGCTTTCAAAGAACAGCTTAGAACGCTGCTTTTCAAAGTCTTTGGCACTGAGGGGGACTATTTCTATGCTGTCCGCACAAAACGTTCGGGCATCAGTGGAGAAGATGTTCGTCATTTCCTTGCTAGCTTCCACAAAAAGCCCGCTATTGGCAAGAATACAGCATACAATTATGTGCTGGATCTGTCACCGGAAGCACAGACAAAAGCATTTTCCGATCTGTGCGCTGTAATCCTTGCTAATCCTAGCAAGCATACGGTTGTAAAGCCGGAAAAGCCCGCTGAAAAACCGGAGAAAAAAGCTGAGGAAAAGCCTGCTGAGGAAAAGCCTGCTGAGGAAAAGCCTGCTGAGAAAAAAGTTGGCGGAATCACGCGGGTAAAGAGGGAGGAATCCGCAAAATAACAGGGCGGCTGTAGGCAGCGCGGCAGGTTCGATTCCTGCCCGTCCTTTACTAAAAATATTCTGCACCTATGCGTTAAATAGGAGAGGGAGACATTATGTTAAAATGCGCCTGTGAACTCTGCAACGGAAACTGCATGTGTTGCATGTATTCCGACGCGTGCGATCAGTGGCTGGATCGTGCGCCATATGAACCCGCTCAGATCTGGGTGGATTCTGCCGCTATGTCTCTGTGTAAGGGACGGCATGAAATTCCTGAAGCAGTTGACGGGGCAATTTTCGGAACAGAGGTTGATCCTTTGGACGTTGAGGGACTTCAGGCGCAGGCAATGGAAACGCTGTCCGCGCTGGAAATCCGCCATTTAGACCTGTACGTTACGGGTCTGACCGTGGCGCTGATTGCGGCGCTGAATGCGTGCCGTAGTCTGGGGATCAGTGTTACCCTGTGGCACTTCAACAGGGAAACCGGCAAATATTACAGTCAGGAGGTGGGAGCATGACGGGCAGCAAAGAACGGAAAGGAGGCAGAACCATGCCCAAAATTAAACACGATTCTAAATTTTACGTTCGCCTGAATCGGGCGGGCGTGTCTTATTTTCCGGAAAATTTTGTAATCTATCCGGGCGCTGTGTACGGGAGAACCAGCGACAAAAACGGAAATCCCGTGTTCTGGGTGTGTGATAACTACGCACTCGTGAACGGAAAACTTCCGGTGCACATTTACAGCAGCGGCAACTGGAAGCTGCTTTTTGTCGGCGCGAAACATCCCTGCTATCAGTGGGTAAAATCCGCCATTGAACAGCTGGGATACGTTCCGAAAATCAGCAGGGAAACGCTGTCTTTTGACGATGTGCGCAACCTGATGAAAGCGAATGCGCGCCATAAAAAGGGAAGTGGATCGCGAATCCACACGAACCAGATCAACGGTGTGCTTAAGTGGAATGAAGTGACTGAGGATGCACACTGGCACGGTCACGGGAACGCAAGTGTAGTAGCTGCGAATATAAGGAGGTAAAAGAGAAATGGATGCAACAAGAATCAGAAAAATGTTGAAGAATATCAACGCGGATTTTGCGGGGATGGGCAGACCGGAAACGGACGTAGACAAGGCAATTGTTGAATGCCTGTTGAGGTTCTACGACACGGAGCCAGAAGTTGAATGGCAAGAAATCCGGTGGCTGTATGTAAATTATATGCAGAATGACGTTCTGGATTTCCCGGAAGCGAAACGGCGGGCAAGACTACGCCGACATATGATCTTGACCGCGTTGAAGGCAGGTGTTGTGATTGTTGATATCTGAAAGAAAATCTGGTACACTACCTCTATATGGAGGTAGCAGAATGAAAGTAGATTACAGTCGCCTTTTTGACAAGTTAAAACAGGAAAACATAACTCAAAAAAAATTCAAAGAAGGGGCGAACATAAATAGCAATACTTTAATGAGGTTTCGCAGAAATGATTCTGTAACAACGGAAATAATCTGTCGAATTTGTGACTATTTCCAGTGTATGCCAGACGAAATCATGGAATGGATTCCGGATTCTGATACTGGATACGAACAACGCAAACAGGAAAAGTCTGCCCTTGAAGCTCAAATCGCAGAGCTGCAAGCGAAATTAAAAACCATGTAGGGAGGATAAGAACATGACAATTACGGGAAAATATGAGCGTGACAGCAACTTCACGACGGTATACACGGATGACGCGATGTATACAATCGCAAGAAAAACCGGCGAATGGGGATGCCTTAAAATTGGCGATACGTCAGCAACCGGTCACGTTTTAACGCGGAAAAGGTTTGAAGAACTGAAATCTTCCTGCGAAAAGGAAGGTACGTTTAACTTAAAATGAAGGCAAAACGCAGATAGCATCCGAAAGGGTGCTATTTTTATATCCAAAAATCAGGAGGAAAATCTATGTCTTACGAATACAAGAATAAAAATGGAGAAACTTTTGGAATCGTCACAGCGGAAAGCGGTACGATGGCTTACATTAACGGATCTTATGTTGCACAAGCCGAAACGGAAAAAGAGCTGGAAGAAATTCTGGATCATTTTTCTCACGCAGATATTTCCGAAACGCTGCGCTATATTGGCGCAGGAAAGGGAAAGACCGCCGATTAAGACGGTCTATCACTAAAGTCATTTTTATTTCATAGATACAATGGCTTGATAAACTTCCTCACGGAAATCGTCGTTATTGAAAACGTCCACATCATTTTCAATCAAATCGGTTTCCTGCAAAACCTTGCAAATTGCGCGGATAGAAGAGAAACGAGCAAAATCTTCCGCTATGCGAATAATTTTGATCAGGTCGGCAGGTGTAACAACTTCTTTTCCGGCAAGGTCTAAGAATTGCGGCGCGTGAAAGAAATTTTCATCTTCACATCTGAAAGCTAATTCATAGGCAACGGTCAGTTTTTTTACAAGTTCACTTGTTTTGATTTTATCCATATGAAACCCTCCTTTGCTTTTATTATACAAACAAAGGGAAATAAATCAACAGCTTCATCGAAAGAAAGGAACGCAAAAATGAAGAGAATCGCGTACATCGCAGTAACAACGGCGCTCACACTGGGCGCTTTTTTCGTGGGCAAAACCTGTTTCCCGAAAACGGAAATCAGAACCGAAACCGTAGAAACCATTCCGGGCGGCTACGTTGACACCGGAAGCGAAGAGTTCCTGAACAACTATGTAGACATGCGCCAGGTGGTAGATTTTACCGCAAGCGAAAACGGTTTACAGCTATACATGTCGGACGGTTCCGGCTACTACTGGGAAAAATAAGGCAAAGGAGAGTGCGCCATGAAAATTTACCAGTTGGAGAATATAAAGACAAGGCAGATTGCAACAATCGCGGCGAAAAACGAAGAGGTCGCAGTGATTAAAGCGTATATGTCCCTCGGCTGGGACATTCAGGACGTGGCGATTAGATAAGGAGGAAACAAAAAATGAGAGCAAGAACGAACGAGGAACTGTACACATTAACAGAGGCAAGGCAGATTATCTGTGCAGAGCGGGAATGCAAAAAAGAAAAGGCTGCACAGAAGATTCTGGGCATTGGTCTGGCGGCTGTCGGAATTGCAGCGGCGATTTTGACCGGAGACGGAAGCGCAACTATTGTGCTTGTACCGGCTGGAATCGGTCTTTTTATGACCAAAGTAAACGTTTTTAAGTTAAGATAAGGAGGAAAAGCGAAATGTGCATGACAAGAGAAGAGTTCTCAGGCACACGCTGGCGGATGAGCTATGAAGAATACCAGCGCTGTTATTGTCCAGACTGTAACAAGGCAGATTGTCCGCATCGGGATGCGTATAGAAGAGTTCCGGCGGTTGATGGCGGTCTGGGATTATGTCCGAATTTAGAGGAGGAAGCGAAATGAGTAAAAAAATGAGAAAATGGGAAATCGTTAGGGTGGCGAAACAGCTGCCGTACATCACTGAAGAGGATATCTTACGGATGAGGAAGGATGAAACGACAGAAAACGACTGCATCCGGATTATGACGCAGCGTAGAAAAGATTGGGACTGAGCATCTATCGAAAGGTAGGTGCTATTTTTATACCCAAAGAAAACTGAATAACGATAAAAATAAAACGCAAATAAAAGGAGATTAAAATTATGTGCAGAAGTTTTGAAGTAATTAGCGGTAAGGTAAACAAAGGCAACGTTGAGTTCCTGAAAGGTGTATGCAAATCTGCTCTGGATGCAGGCGAGGGCGTAACCATCCTGAAAATCCCGGTTGAGCTGATGGAAATCGACACACGTTATCAGACGGAAACCAGAACCGGCAGGGATTTACGTTACTTGACGAATGCCTGGAATGAATCGAAGCTGCTTCCTCTGGTTGGCGTGCCGCACTGGGAAGAAGGTAAGGTGTATCTGGTTGATGGTTATGGAAGATGGATTGCGAGCCAGATCGTAAACAAAGAGAAATACAAAGAACTGAAAGTCATGATTCTGTTGGATGCGCCGCAGGACAAAACGGATCGCCTGAAGTACGAGGCGGAAATGTATGCATTCCAGAATAAGCAGGTTGCAAACATGACACCGATTCAGAAGCACGGAGCCATGTTGATTATGGGCGATAAGGCAACCCTGAAACTGGAAGAGCTGCGTAAAAAATACGGCTTTGAGTTCGTTGCAACAAAAGGAGCGAGAGAAGCGCATGTGTTAGGAAGCTACACAGAAACGCTTGATCTGTGCGGAAAAGAAGGCGGAAAGGCAGCTGATTATGTTTTTGATGTGCTGTTTAAAGCTGGCTTTGATCGTAAGGCAAATGGATATGCCGCCTATATGCTGAGAGGATTGAGAGATATGTATACACTTTATCCGGACGATCGCAGAGATACAAAGAGGGCGCTTGTTGATCTGCTTAGAAGCATTGATGGCACGCACTTGAAGGCGGAAGCGGTTACGAAATATCCGGTGTTAGATACAAGAATCGCCGTATCTCTGTATTTGGAAGATAAAATTTCTGGCGAGCTGTGTCTGGACAAGATGCGTCGTGTAGAAAACGGAAAGGTTGTACATATTGCGTAAATACATAGTTAGACCATGCACCTGAGTTTATCCGGTGTATGGATGTGGCTATGTGCCGCAAATATAAAAAAGCGAAAGGAGAATATTTATGAGCAACAAGACAAGGCTGACAAAAGACGGTCGGAAAATGCAGAAGTTTCTGAAGAAGTACGGCTACGATGTTGGACGGAAACATGCCGGACATCTTATTTACGAGAAAGATGGTGTCCCATATAAGGCAAGCATCGGAAATCACAAACCGATGAACAAAGGGTTTCAGCGGCGAATCATGAAAGAAGCGGCGGCAGCTGCTGCATCAGCAAACGCATAAGTGAAAGGAGAGCACGAAAATGACAATGAGAGAAAACTTAGAATTTTTAAAGAAGGATCGTAAGGTAAATGACGCTTTTTTACGGAAACTGGAAAGCGTCGGATTCGAAATTGAATATGGGAAATTTAGCTATTGGAGCGGTCAGGAGTATATCACAGTCGGACGGCAGAGAATCTGGCTGGTAAAAGAAGATCACAGCGGAAACAACAATCTTGATTGTGTATGGCGCTACCAGAACGATGTTGTCCGTGACATTCAGGAGGCGATCAAGGAAGAGAGAGCGCTGGCAGAAATAGGAGATCAGATTGTAGAAGAGTTTTTTGAGTCGTTTGACAAAGAGAAAAAAGAGAAAACGGAGCTTGAAAAAGCGGTTGATCTGCTGCACCCGTTGTTAAATGGCATGGCGGAAGGCAGAAACGAATCCGTGGAAGTCGTAGCGGATGAAAACGAATACGGCGAAAAAATGATTACCGTCGTGATTGATGGATACGATTATCCGGTTAATGTAACGTCGGAAAATGTTCGCAGCATGGTCAAGAGTGTTGTGGACAAAGTAGCTTTCAAATTATAAAAAAGCAAATGAAAGCAATATTTCGAGACAAACAGTGTATGGAAAGAACGAAAATATGCAAATAAGAGCAACTAAAGTTTTCGCAAAGGAATTAAAGAAACAATTAAAGGGAAACTATTGTATAGAGTCCGTGGAGCTTGTGAAAATTCCACTAGACAGAGCGTATATTACAGTAGGTAGTGGTTATTCAGACGTAGATATTGACTGGGATGACAATACAGTGAAAGTACTCAAGGTAAATTATAAACCTGAGTGCTATGCTATGTCGCAGTATATCACAACTGGCGAACTTTGTAAATTGGCAAGAGGAATTACTGATTTAACAATGGAACATTATATAAGTGCATTTAGAAACGCTTATGAGATTTAATGTGGAATGCGTGTTTCATTGGAAAGGAGATGACTATTATGTTTAAGGTATGTGCAACAGATGGTTATGTGGTGTGTGAGTGTGACTCACTCAAAGAAGCAGCACAGTGTAAGGCAGAGCTTATTGCTATTGACAAAGCAGATGGCGTATACGAAAAGGGCTTTTACAAGATTGTAAGAGTTTAATAAATGTGTGTTCCATTAGAAGGTAGATGAGAGATATGAAAGAAAGGAAGGTGAAAATATGAGTAAATTAAGAGTATGGTGGATTCCACAAGCAGGTGCAACAGAGGATTCATTTTATGTTCCTGTAGAAACAGTTGAAGAAGGCAAAAAAGTAATGGATATGTTGGCAGCATATGATGCATATCAAAGACAGAATAGAATCAAACCTGATTATTGTAATTGTGGTGGAGTTCAGAGATGGGATGAAGATTCTCAAGACTGGGAAGATTGGTACATGGAAACAGAAGATGACTACTTTGATGACGTGGATGATTATTGTGAGCAATGTGAAAAAGCAGACGATCTTGAAGAATTTACGCATGAATTATTTAAACAGATTGATTGGGAAAATTTTAAAAATGGAAAAAATTAACCAAATTCGTGAACTGGTAAGAGAAATTAAATCTTATGATGATGTTTTGTATATGTATGAGGGAGATAAAATCGACCTTGAAGTAAAAAAACAGGAACTATGGGATTTATTACAAGAATTATAATGGTTGAAACTAAGGTTTTGGGAGGGATATTATGTGGACACCTTGCGATGAACCAATAGAAGAATTTAACGAAGAAACAGGGAAAATGGAAACACATTATCATTGTCCATTTGCAGATACTTATACAGGCTATGAAGATGAGATGTGTAGAAATTGTTGTGGAATCGGCGTAGATGAATGATTTTAAACTGAGATTTCATTACAAAGAATTAAGTCGAAACCGCCTTATTACAGGCGGTCTATGCAAGATAGTAACTTGTATACTGATGATGACAAACTAAATCTGAATGGAGGATGATATTATGGCAAATATTATGGAACAGTTAGAGGCGTTAAGTAATAAAGATTGGCAGAATTTATTTTCTGCTATAGAGGAAGATTCACGGAGACGGGTTGCAAGTCTGAAAGAAGATTTGCAGTATAGATACATTGGAGAGGTTGATTGTCCAACAGAAATGTATCAAGATTTCGCAACTGTAAAAGATGTAGAGGGAAAGGGAAAGACAAATTGGTTTGTTTGTTCTGATGGTTCATTTTTTACTTGTGATGACGCAACTGTTGATGCTCTTTATGATAGCGGCAGAGTGGTTGATTATGAATTTCCATTTGAAATAGAAAGAATGGAAAAGTATGAACGGCTTTCAAAGGATGAAAGAATTTCTTTTCGGGTAGCCCTGCAAGGAATTTTAGAATCAGAAGCAAAAGAAATTGTATGTTGGGAATTAGGTATTCCTGCCTATGATAACGTATATGTATTTGAAATTTCAGAAACTTATGTTGATAGTTCGACTAAGGAAGAAGAGATTAAAACATGTACAAGGAATATAGAAGCTGATAGTGAAGCAAATGCAAAGGAGAAACTTAATTCTGAGTTATTTAAAATTGGATCTGTTGTTAGTAGTGGAAGGAGGTTTACAGCAGAAGACAACAGAAAAATGCGTGAATCTGGTAAAATATTTGGATATAGAGGAGGCATCCCATATACAATTACTTTGAAGAACAGAGATATTGTTCTTAAAGAAATAAAAAAGAATGATTTATTTTAACAAATAAACTAGGATTTCTTTGAAAGGAGTAAAGAGAAATGTCAAATATTGAGGAATCAAAAGAAAAAGCACGGAACTTAAACGAACTTACGGATCACTTGATTAAGTTGATTGAATCAGCTGACAAACGATTCTCATTTGAATTTTGTGCAGGTGGCACAATGGAAATTTATGACAAAGAAAAAGAAATCGGTTATGCCGTTCACATTGCACCAATTGAATATGATGAAGATGGAAATGCAATAAATTTATAGGAGGTTGATTTTATGATTTTGGAAAAATGGGATGAAGAAGCGAAAGAGATAGTAAAAGGCTTTTCTAATAAGGAAATGGAAAGACTTGATGCAATCATTGCAATGCACATTATGATCTGCAATATTAATGATGAAGGAGCTTATATGACATGGATATATCTTGTGCCAGATGAAGCAACAGAATGGGATTTCATTGATTTTGCAAAGAATGATGACGGAACAACGGAAAATGCTTTATTTAATGAAGCTGTTGAGTTGTTCAAGAAATTATGGAAGAATTATGCGGCAGAAAAGGATGGCTTGTATATTGGTGGAAAGTCATATTAGGAGGCGATTTAATGTTAAATGCAAATGATTCACAGATAAAACTTGAGAAATATCATGCAGACTGTGTAAAGTTTTGGACAAGACAGAATGGAATTGACGAAAAAGAAGCTTATAAGAGAGCTTTGGAGTATGATTTGATTGAGATTTTTAAGGCAAATAATGGTTGCTTACATGATCCATATTCACCAAAAGGAGATGAACTTGATAAGCAAACAACACTCGATTTCTTAAAATACAGATGTAAAGACTTATACGGAAAAGAGTGGGAAGAACATTGGAAAGAATACAATTTATAGTAAACGCAAAGGCAGCTGGAGAATAATCTACTAGATGCCTATTTTATTACAAGGAGGAAAAACAAATGGGAAGCATGACAATTGAAATTAAAAATAATCTGGGAAAAGATGTGGATGCGTCTTTTGTAGATGGGAAAATTTGCCTGAATTGGGCGGAAACAAAACGGAGACTCGGAGATCTGAATCCTGGAGATGTTTTTAAGGGTAAAAGCGAAACCGAATATATCGTTTGTGGGCACGAGCATTTCGTAACTTATGTTGTAAGAAGGGAACTTTTGGATGAAAAAATGAAATTCGGTGATACGAATAATTGGGTCAAAAGTAATATTAGGAAGTATTTAAACGAGGATTATGTTCAGGTGATTGAGAGAGAATTTGGCAATGGAAACATCGTAGCATTTGAACGAGATTTAATCTCTTTGGACGGATATAACGATTATGCAACATGTGTCGATAAGGTAAGCGTGATGAATGTTATGGAGTATGTGAAATATCACAAATATGTTGGTAATTGTGATTTCCGCTATGTACTCATCACTCCAGATTCCACTCCGTCGGGCTGTGGCGCTAACCATGTTCGGTATGTCATTAACGATGGTGCCGTCGGCTGCAACCGGTGTGACATTAATTTTGGCGTGCGTCCGTTTTTCGTCTTAAAATCTTCAACCTTCGTATCCTGAAAATTTGAATTACAAAGCGAAATGTAGGCAGCTGGAGAATAACAATCTGGCTGCCTATTTTATTACAAGAAAGCGAGGAAATAATTATGAGTAAATTTAAAACAATTAAAGAAGCAACTGAAGCATGGGTGCATGAAATGAATGCAATTCCACAGGGAATGATTTCACAGTTATTCCAGGATCATCCTGATGATTGGACAGAAGTTACAAAGCCAAGTAAATATGACAGAGTATATGTATTTGACAACGGAGACTATGGAGAGATTACAGATATTGACGGAGAAACGGAAGAATACATTATCTCTCTTGACAATGGAGAAGAAGTCAGATGCGAAAATGGAGATTTTGAAATTAGCCATGATGATTACCTTCCAATGTGGGGAACAATGTGGAGCTTTGGAGATGGTTGTGATGATTGGTGGTTAGAAGAAAAAAACGGAATTGAGCTGATGTCACAATGCGGATTTAGAATCTATGAAAGCGAAGAGTTTGGTTACTTCTTTGGAATTGATGGAGCTGGTTATGATTTTTATGAAAGTCATTGGATTCCATTATATAAGGCAAGAGGATTACAGTGGCACGAAACAGAAACGGAGGAATAAGATATGACAAAATATACACAGAGACAACTAAAAGAGATGGTAAAACATGGACTTGCAGAAGATATTACATATGGAAATAATGATACGAGAAGGCAGATTGAAGAAACAGAGGGATATTACACGCAAGTTGGATATTCAAGTGGTGTATATGGATGCAATGGAATGCTGTTAAAAGGAAACAAAACTGGGAAATTATATGCAATTACGTCAAGAACAACAGCAGTATTTGTATTCTAAAGTCAAAGGAAATTGTAATTTCAGGAGGTGAGGATATGCAAGCGACAATTACAAGAAACGGAAAAAGATACAGATTATCAACGGCGGAAATGTTAGAAGCTGCTAGATGCTTACGGATTAATTTTATGCAGGATGAATTGGAAAGCCAATTCAATGTTCCAAAAAGTAAGTCGGAAGAGCTGGCGATTAAAGCTGATGAGCTTTATTGTGTGGGAAAGGTAGACCGGACAGAATATGATTGTATTAATGAGATTGCAAATAATTATGGATATTAAAGAAAGTAATTAAAGGCAGATGCAGGAATGTGTCTGCCTTTTGCAATGGAAGGAGCGAATATTATGCAGACAGTTAAATTTGTAACAGTAGAAAAAGACAAAGTTATGGTTTGGTGTACAACAAATTCGATAATCGTTTTTAGAGATTTCATGCAGTATGTTCTTGATACAATGAATAATCCTGAAGATTTTATGATTATTGATACGAGAAACGACTTGGTTTATGGAATGCGTTGTATTGCAACAAAACAGTACAAGATGCGAAAAAGAACGTTTGAAGAGCGCATGAACGATGTTCAAACTGGAAAATGGAGCAAGTTTTCTGACATAGAATTAAAGGGAATGTAGAAAGGATGGCGGAACGATGATCGCACGGAATTGTTTAGGGAAAATTGAATTACGAATAGGCGATTATTTTGTAGCCAAAAACAGTAAAGGAAAATATGAAATAATGAAAAATATGCCTTGGTATACAACTGAGGCAGTTATTTCAAATGAAGTTATGCTGTGGCTAGATATTGATCCGTTTGATTCGATGGTAAAGGCATATGCGTGGCTGAAGAAACATGTAAACGAATTGCTTTAGGAGGTAAACAAAATGGGACTTTTATATTTAAAGAATGAAGAGAAGCAGTTGTATAGTGCATACGGATTAACTGTATATGGCAGACAGGATAGATATGAATGGACTATCTTCGATGATAAACTAGATGAAAATGCATACACATCATTACGGATTGAGCGAAACAGAGAGGAAATCTACAACAGAAATCTTGGTAACAGATGTATTTTTGAAGAGAATTTTAACAGGACAATTGATAATTTCTTATGGTGGATTGATAAAGATAGTCCTGATGAATACGACATTGACAATGCGGTTATCAAGAGTTTGTGTGAAACAAATTCATTATTCAATTATATGATTGCAAACAGAAAGAGAAAAGAGCAGGCGGAATACAATGAAAAAGCAAGGGTTGAAGCAATCAGAAAAGAAGAACAGAGGCAGATCGACTTAATTAAGCAGTATTGCGAAAAGAAAAATTTGTTATTCAAACAGTATTATGAAGAGGTTTATCTGATTAAGCTGCGCAACAAAAATGTAAGGCAGATGATTGAAGATGCAGACAATGATCTGTTTGAGAGACTAAGAGATTTCATGAATGAACATCCTGATAACAAAGATGCTGTGATTGTAATGAATGGAAATATCGAAGATATGGTAAGGCAGATAGCATAGAAAGCGAGGTTGATTGATATGACAATGGAAATATTAAAAACCAGAATAGATGAAATATTAAAGAAAATGTGGGGTGTAAATGAACATGGTGGCATCGAAATTTATACTGACTATAGAGATAGAGAACTTTCTGATGGTTTTTTAAAAAAGATATTTGAGTATAATAATCCAAGCGAGGCTTTTAATGATGAATTAGTTGATTGGGCTATGGATTATGCGACGGAGTACGGAGAAGATGAGCTTGAAAGGGATATTCGTAAAGAACTGACAGATGAAGAGGAAGAGTATTTTACAGATAATTTTGATGAGATATGGGAATATGTAAAAGAAAATACATATTTTTATTACAACGCAGAGGATTTTAATAATGAAATCAAAGTAAATATCATGGTGGATTGTGGTAATTGGAATTACGATTGCGTTTGCGATAATGTTCTGAATTGGTATGGAAATTCAGGAGATGGAAGTATTGATAAAGAATCATCTATGCTGTGGTTGGCAAAAACACAAGGTAAAGCAACTGCATTAAGAAAGGCTTGTAAACAAGTACATAGAGATGACGGATATTATGTAGATAGAGATAAAAATAAAGACAAATTTATTGAAAGCTGCATACAGGAATTTGAAAATCTTCCATCACATATGGCAACTGTAACATTTCTTGTAAAAATGTCGTTATTTGAATTGTTCGATTTAATAGAATTGCAGAACAAGGAATATGACGAAAAGGGAAAATACGATCCACGAAAGAATGAAAAATCAAAATCTTATATTGTTCTTGGAAAAGAAACAATGTGTGGGTTATATGATTCTTGGTCTGGCAGTGGTTCTGTATTAGAAGTAGAACTAGATAAGGATGTTAAACTCCCTATTAAATATGCAGTCTTTTGTGTAGAGGGATGTAAGATGCATGGATATGATATTGATGAGGTCTATGGACTGATTGATAGTTGTTGGAAAGAAACAGTAAAGGAAATAAAAGAGGTGGCTTGATATGGATAAAGTAAAAGTGATTTTCCGAAAAAATAAACATAATGATGTAATTGCATTCTTTCCAGAAGAGAGCGCAAATTACGGGAATATTATGTCATATATACATATTGGTCAGCATGGTGAAGCAAGTTATGAATTTTATTTGACTACTCGTAAGGCAAATGAAAATGAGTATGCTGATTTATTAGCTGAGTTACGTAAGATATATGATGATTGTGAATTGATAGTAAAACAGAGAGTTAATCACAACGATTTAAGAGATAAAGCATGGAAATAAAACCAAAGGAAAGAACTGTTTCGTAGCAAAATGCGAACTATATATAGTAGCCATACAATTATATATACACTATATGTAGCAGTTAAGAGAAAAGCAAGGAGAGTGATCAGTATGAGAGATTTAAAGCCTGGTGATGTTGTTCATGTTCAAGGAATTGTTTGTGAGATTGCAGAAATTGCATGGCAAGAGCCTTGGGATTGGAGAGAGGCATATTACTTAGAGTTCAGAGATACAAACGGAATATACAGAAGTTGGAAACAAAATTTCGATGGTGGTTATGCTGAGTTGAAGGGAAAGTGATTAATTATGATGACAAGATCTTCATTTCCGGTTTGCTTCGTGTAAACCGGATTTCTTTTTATGAGAATATATTAAGAGAAATAAAAAATCATAGAATTATTACGCATGGAATTTTGAATAGTAGTTATAGAAAGGATGAGAAATATAAATACGCCAAAGTATATAATTATTACCAAGAATAAAGCAAATGAAAATAATCCTGAAGATGTTATAAATGAGCAGTACGAGAAAAGGGAAGTTTTCGGACTAAATGGTTCTGATTATATCTGTCATTATTTTGGCAGCGACATTTACAGAAGCGTTCCTGATATTGATGAAGCAATTCAATATTTAAACATCAAAGAGGGTTATGACATGGTTCAATTCGACAATGGGAACATCGGGTTTGTTGCATATTACGATGGAGCCGCAAACGGATTTGAAGTTATCGGATAAACAAAAGCGAAAAGGAGTGTTTGAAATGTTGGATATTACAAATTTATACATATACAGAATTGTAGAGACGGCTGTAGGAATCGTAAAGGCAGATTCAGAAATTGAAGCGAGAGAAAAGGTTAGAGCGGCTTACTCGTGTCATTATGGCAATGAGTATGCGCCGGAAATGGATACAATCGACATAAAGAAAATCACGAATGATTCATGGTTTTCCGATCATCCTGATGTGATCGAGATTGATGAACTGGTGTAGAGACTAATTTAGAATTGTGAGGTAAAAAAATATGGAAGAATACACAGTTAATTTTTTCGCAGATGTTGATGTAAAAATTAAGGCAAATTCGCCGGAAGAAGCCAGAAAGAAAGCGCTAGAAACGTTTGGCGGTGAATACTATGACAAAAAGTTTGATTATGTGTGTTTAGGAGACATTAACTTTATAACGAGGTCAGACGGAACCGAAGTTTAAGCGAAACAAAAGGCTTTAGATTTAAGAAAGGAGCTATGTTATGGATAATAAAATTACAAGAGAAAGCATGAACATGATTATAGAAGAAATCATGGGAGTAATGACAAGCGACTGGATAACTGATGATTCAAAACCGGCGGAAATTGAGCGAATTATCGTCGATAATGGTTTAGCTACTGTGATCGAAAACGAAAATTTCAACAGGAGAGAACTTGATCTGATAAAAGATATTAGAAATGCGAAACAATATGTGTTTGGCAACAATGAATTGGAGATGGATTTATGGGATGACGGATGGTATGCGTGTGAATACAACGGAGACGAATCAAGAATATTACAAAACTATTCGAATGAGCCGTTGATAACAGAGAGTGAAATTGAGAAGGAAAGCGTAGATGTGTATAAAGTGTTTAATTATTGCGGTGTAGCGTATTGCGGCTAGATAAGAGCTGCGTTGTAAAGTATATCTTGTTGGAACAGAGAGGAAAAATTATGTATACATTTGAATTTACTTATGATGAGAGCATTGATGATTTTGGATCGATCCAGTTTTGCGCAGAAACAAGAACGGAAGCGGAAACACTGTTCAAGGATTGGTGTGAAGAAAACGGTTTAAAGATCAACGAATACGATGTGAAAGTTGTGTACGACACCTACGATGCGCAAGAATACGGCGATGATTATATGCCATGTGTCGATTTAGGACTGATGAAAAACGGCGCGAATACTGTATGGTGCGACGAAGATATCAGTACGGAGCTGATGGATATTGGAATTGAGCCTAGCGCCGAGAATATTAGAAAGGTTGCTACCCCAGAGTTTATTAAGGGATTTCACGATCTGATGACTCAGTACGGAAACGAAATGATTCATCAGCAAGTGAGCGAATTGTTTGACGAAAATTAAAACCAGTTAAAAACGGAAAGCGGAGGAACAATTATGAGTCACATTGTTGAGACTGTTTCGGAACGGAAAGAAATGCAGCACGTAGAATACGGAATAGAGTTTCAGGCAATCGGATGGTCAGAAGGTTGTGGATATAAATTTCCGTGCAACAAAGATGGGACGCTAATCCACAATGAATATTTCAATATATGGTCCAAAAATTATGAATATTGTCTTTCTCATCCAGAGTTATTTGAAAATCGTGGCGTCGTAAAAGAAAGCTGGTGGTATACAGAACCGGCTCATGCCATTTGCAGCTGCGGAGAAGAAATTTTACTGCAAGGAGATACAATGTGTCCGAAGTGTGGACAGTGGTACAACGCATTTGGACAGGCTTTGAAAGATCCGGATGAATGGGAAGATGATAGATTTGATGACGATTTCATTGATGATGATTTGTTTTACTGAACGGAGGCTTGAATATGAACAAATATAAATTACGGGTTTATAAAAAACAGGCGCTGATAAGGGAAATTTAGACCATGTTGATGAGAATCTGTTTGATACGGAAACTCGTAAATATATTTATGTAAGAAAGGGCGGAGTTAAAATGAAGAAAGCTATTGAATATGCAGCTTTTATGCGGGACAAATTCGACGGAGAATACAGGGAAATTGTGTCTCCTAAAAAATCTTTAGTGTTAGTGAAACAGCTACTAGAAGAATATATTAAATTTGGTTGGTCTGAACTCTGGGACACTAAAGATACGATCATCAAAAAACGAATTGTTGAGACTTACACAAGTGAATGGAATAATGTTCCCGATACAGATTGCCACGAAGCGGAAAAAGAAAGGAATGATTTTGCACATACACCTCGGCAGATGGCGGAAAAACTCATCGAATTCCAGAGAGATTTCACTGACGGTTGGGACGATGAAGATGCAATTTCCTGCGAAACAAAATGTTTGGAAAAACTGTTTGGCGAGCTGCAGGAAAGCGAAGAGTTTGAAATTCTTGCCCACCATCTAGATGATATGTTTTGTAACAGTGTTTTTGATACTTGACAATACAAAATAGCAATTTCAAATGGAGAGACTAATGGAGATTAGAGTGATTGACTATGATGCGGTAGTTGGATTTGTTGATTATGGAACTATTGATAAGGAGTGATGTAATATGACAAAAAATGAATTAAAAATGAAATTAGAAGCAGGTGCATTTCTTATAGACCTATTTGATTTGACATATGGACAGGAATGTATAATTTATAAGGGAAATTTCGAAACCTCTGATCATATTATTTATATTCCAGATGTTGATATGAACGAAATTGATACAGAATCTGTATTAGATGATGAAGAAATTGAAAATGTACTTAATAATTGCTATACGGGAAATGATTTTATGACGGAATGTAACGGTCATGAAGATTTAGCAAGAGAGTTATTTGACTTTGTTGATTGGCAACATCCAAATATTCGAGATTTGTTAGATTTGTATAGCGACGAAGAATTTGAAAGAGAGCATGGTTTTTCAATGGAAGAGTTGATCTAAAATAGGAGATTCGACGGAGAAGGCAGCATAAGATAAGAGAATATATAAGAGGTGGAGAAATCTGCCTCTTATTTTATTGGAGGGAAATATGAAAGCATATAAATTATTACGGAAATTATCAGATGGAAAATTATACCCGCTATTCATTCATAAGACATATTCAACACCGTTTAATGAATGGATGCAAGCAGAATGTTATCCGACAAAGGGATTTGCAGTTCGATGCGGCTGGCATTGTTGTTTTAAACCATTTGCACCTCATTTATCAATTCGACTTGCAAACGGAGAGCAAAGAGTCTGGGTTGAGTGCGAGGTTGAAGACTGGACAAGTTACAACAGACCGGAAAGTCAGGGAGGCAGTTGGATTCTTGCGCAGAAAATGAAAATAATTAAGGAACTTACGGAAACGGAAGTTAATGAAATATTACGAGATGCTGCATAGCGAGGAGGATAATATGTTAGATATTACAAGTTTATATGTATATAGAATTGAAGAATTGGCTGTTGGAATTGTAAAGGCAAAATCATACGAAGACGCAAGAGAAAAGGTTAAGGCGGCTTATTTTAAACATAATGATTGCTTTGATTCTGAAAGAGATGTCGTTGAGATAGAAAAAATTGTAGAGAATAATTCATGGTTTAGTGATAATCCTGATGTAGTTGAAGTCGATGAATTAATATAGAAGTGGAGTGATGATAATGGAAATTATAAACGTTGTAAATAATGGAGTGCAGATTCCGAACGAATGTACTTGTATCTGGTGCGGATCAAAAATGCGGCGTGGTGGTGCTAATAGAATGGGTGCAGGAGTTAATAGTTTTTCTTTATGGTGCGATAATTGCGGAGCTGTAGTTGTACATGCTTGTGATTTTGGAAAGAAAATTACCGGCTATGAAGTCAAATGGGATGTGAAATAGGCAAGTAAACAAGAGTTTCAAGTGATAGAATGGAGGAATAAAAATGGAATTATTAAAGGAATATTCGGAAAAATATGGATTAAAAGAAGTTGTAAACGACTATAACGAGCATAGACAAACAAAAGAAAATAGCATTGTATTCTCTAACGGATGGGTTGCTTCCATCGTAAAAAATGATGGCATTGATGTTTATCATCCAAACGGAAAACATACCAAAGAATATAAATCAGACAAAAAGTATTCAGTTGCGATGTGTGATTATAATGGATATTTTGACTGGAATTTATTGAATCAATACGGAGCAATTGAAGGTTGCATTTATTGTAATACGGAATTAGAGATTTTGATTGCTTGCGAAACAATTAGGAGACTTTAGAAAAACCACAATGAAATGAGGATTTACTTAGAAAGGAAATTAGAAATCATGACAAATTACGAATCAATTAAAAATATGAGTATTGAAGACATGGCAAAAATGAATGTCAAAGCATTTATGTATATGAACGGATATAGAACAAATGTAGAATATCATACAACCAATCAGAGCATTTTTGATACAAGAGAGGAAGCGGAAGAATATGAACTGAAATGGCTACAATCCAATGAGGACAGAGAAACATTAGATACGATTACTTTTAAAAACAGAATGAAACGATAATTTCAAGATAGGAGGAAGTATATGGAATTTATATCAACAAACGAACACAGGGAAATTTCTTTACAAGAAGGTTTAAATCAAGTCCAATTAGGAAATACAGATAAATTATTTTCTGATGGGTTGGAAACAGATGAGTATATATACTTTGACCATAATAAAGGGTTTTGTTATGAAGATGGCTGTGTTATTGGTGGAACATATGATCAGACACTAAACATACTACATTCCCTTAAATGGTGTTTCCATCATAAATTCTATGTAAAAAAAGCATAAATAAAAGTAGATGATTTAGATATATAAATGAAACGATGATTTCTTAGTTTAGAAAGTGAGGAATAATATGAAAGCAAAAGCAAAACATGATGTAAAAGTATTAATGGAAGACAATCGCTTTAGTAATTTCAAAGAAGGAAATGAATACAGATGTATGATGCGTGGCGAAAATATGATACTTATTGATGAAAACAAATGTGGATTTACAACTGATATGGAAACATTTAATGAGGATTTTGATTTGATTAGATAGAAATGAGGTTGATAATATGAAATTATATTGGGTATCATTACTTATTCAGGATACAGAAAATAGTAAGCCTTGGGTTTCTGCAATGTCAAGTGGGTGTGCAAATCTCGGAGAAGCTATGGAGACAATTAACCGAGGTAGGAATAATTATAGAGTATTGTCTGCATGGATTGATACATTTGATGAAAGTGGAAATAAATCTACGGTATTTCATGAATGTTATGTTAATGCCATAGGCAATGTAGAATAAGAAGAAACGGAAATTTCGACTTAAAAATGAAAGGAACATAAAACTAATGAAAATGTATGTACCATTTTATTATGAAAAATGTGGAAGAATCAAAGTTGAAGCAAGCAATATTAAAGAAGCACAGGAAAAGGCGCAAGCTATTTTAGATGAAATGTCCTGGAAAGACTGCGGAAGACTTGCTGAATGTGTAGAGGATTCTGCTGTAATTGATTACGAGGGATTGGTTTTGGATGAAGATCAGAATATTATAGAAGGCTAATAAAAAGCACATTCTATGGAGGTAGAAATTATGAATGAATTATATATAAGCGACAGCAGTATTTATTTTAAAACAAACGCAAATACATATGATAAAGCAATGGACGAATTTCTTAATGCATGTGTCAATGCAGATATTGATATTGCCATTGAGAATGCATGTTTGAGAGATGAAAATGGAGCTGATGTAGAATGAATAATATAAGACGGAGAAAAGTGGATTAAGAGGTGATATAAATGCATGGAGATTTTGAACCATTAGACGAATACAATGGAGATGTTATTAGAATTGACCGTCTTATTGAATTTCTTCCAACTGAGCATTGGTCGTGGGATGAAACAGGAGAAATAAATTTGGATGATATTTCAATTGCTATTCATGAAGCAATCTCAGAAGTATCTGAACCGTATGGAGATACATGGAAACATCTTGTGTTAGAACAAAAATCAAGGGAGTGGCATATAGGAAGAATTATTTATTTTATTAACCATGTAAATGAGATTAGAGACATTGAAATTGATAATGAATGTAGTGGTGGTGTTATTCTTCCTCAACCTATTATTATAGATGGATGGCATAGATATGCAGCAGCAAGATGGTTATACGACTAAGGTAAACTGACAGAAATTCATTGTAAATATGGTGGTCGGGTGGATGTACTTGAGTATTTACAGGGCAAAACAGATAGTTTTGACATTGAACCTGTTTGAAACAATGAAACGGAATTTAGAAAGGATTAGAAAATGAAGATGACAGACTTAATTGTAACAGCAGAATCCGTGCAAGATGGAAAAAGACTGACAGGTTATGTATGTGGTTGTAAACAGTGTAGAACAGCCTTTCCAGATGAAAAATATGACCATAGTAGGCCTATTGGATTATTAACACATCCGGAAGAAAAATATGGAAATGTAAGAGTGTATACCGATACATTAGAATTTGTTAATAGTCAATGAAACGGAAAAATTTCCTCGGAGGTGATTATATGATGACAGACAAAGAATTGATTAAAGCAAAAGAAATTTTAAAAGAAAATCATATCAATGCTCGTCCTATAGAATTTTGGGAAGGAAAAGATTATTGCAAAGTTGCTTATACAACATATGCTGGAAATTTTTATATAAAAGAATTTGGCAAGTAGATGAAAAACACATTTTAAAGGATGGTGACGAATATGATTCTATTACTAGGCAAAAATGATGCGGTTGAAAGATATGCAAAAGAAATACTGAACATTGATTTGGATAACGACATTGCGTATTACCCAGATATAATAACGCATTATAGTGAATTATCACAATGGGTAGAGTTGGCTAAAGAAGAGAACCCCTATGTGGTGACAACACAGAGACTAGACATGATCGATGCATTTCTTCATTCTGATTTGGAATTTAAAGTGATAACAGCTGTTGAAGTCAATGGCAATATCAAAGGAAGAGTTCTCGAAAGTAAAGAAAAAGCTACATACGTAAAAGAAATACTTGGATTAGAACTACGATGAAAACCGCATTTCTTGCGGAATTTTGGAGGTGAAATCTTTTTGAAAGTTGTTGGAAATAAAGAAAATGTCAATCAAATAAAATTGACACATAAAGGTTTGAACATTGGATTTAATTGTTTTATGAAACCATTACCCTACACTGCTGACAATATTGATATATCTAAGCCTGAAAGAATTGAGATAACATTTAAGGATTCTTATGAAATAGATAACTTAATACATATATTGGAAAAATTCAAAAAAGAATGTTCTGAGTATATTGGAGAATGGAGATAACATTATGACAAATAAAGAGTAAAATAATTTAAGCAAATACGTGAAAAGCGAAAATACGTAGACGAATAATGGAGGTCAAGATGAAAATTGAAAAATTATCACATATACCTGGTGGTGAACATGACTGGTATGTTCAAATTGGCGGTGATCGTAAGAGCGCATTTTGTATTCTGTTAAGGTATTTTACGAAATGTGGATTTAGATTGAGTGTTAATCTTTATACAGACAGACTAATTAAGTTGTTTGGTTTTTCTCAAAAGATAATTGGAGTGTAAAGATAATGTTTAAAGGTAAATTGAGTAGGAGAGAATAAACATGAAAAGAGAAACGGCAGAAAAAATTGCAAAAGATTTTTTGAATCAGATGAACCCTGAAATGTGGGATGGCAATGGTGAAAAGCCAGAATCAGTTAATACTAAAATTTGGGAGTATGATTTATGTGAACATGATTTTCTTGATGTAAGCATTGAATATAACAATGAAGAAAAAACATGGGAACATTGTTGTGAGATTGTAGATAAGAAAAGTGGTCTTATGACAGAAATATTGCATGGCTACGGAATTGACTCTTATTTCAACTTAGCAGATACAATAGAAGATATATGTCAAGGATATTAAAAAAAGAGTTTCTTTAGATGATAGGAAAATTAAAGTTATTAAGGAGTGATGATAACATGCTGGAAATGAAAAATGGGTTTGTGATAACAGACGATGATTGCATGCAGTGCCGAAAAGATCTTGGAGATAGAAAATTCTTGTTTGTACAGGCAATTTGGATGGACGGATGTGATGAGTATTGCGTTGTTGCCAATTTGGAAGATTTAAAGGAAATGTCGTTGGACGATATTGAAATGGCAATTTGTGGGTTTTACGATAACGTAAAGGCAATGGAAGAATCTTATGGTCTACCACTCGGGCAACTTGACGAACTCGTTTCGGAATGTGCTTTTGAAAATCATCCATATTGCGATTGGGATCATAAAAGCAAATTTGTTACACGAGAGCGGGCGGAAGAAATTATTCAGGAGTTCGTGGATACAAATGGTGAAGTATTTTTGGAAGAATAGAATCAGCGAAAACCGTATTTGGCAGGAGGAATGTTATGCAGAAAAATACAGCAGGGATAGAAAAAATCATTGCTAATTTAGCCGTCAAAGATTACTCTGCGTCCATAAATAGACTGACTGCGGCACAAAGAAAAAATATTGCAACTCAAAAGAAAACACTTGCGGATTATGGCGGTGTCATTTTGAGAGAAAAGACCAGAGAAGCAATGGAAATTCGGGATGACTACTTGCAAGAAAAGATAACCGAAGAGGAATTCAAAGCATGGTGTTTGAAATACAATTTAACTGCATGAAGAAGTGTTTGGAATGCAATGAAAGTTTGCTTTCGTATAAGGGAAATTGATTAGACGGATGACTGTTAGGTTGTCCGTTTTTGCGTGGAGGGATATAACATGAGAAGAGAAAATGAGAATGAAATTAGAGAAAGAACGGAAGAGTGGCTGGATGAACGCAGGATGATTGCGGAAAATTTCCCGGAGAGGCATCAAGAAAAGGCGTATTATGAAGGCGGTCTGAAAGCTGCTGAGATGCTTGGGTACTCTTGGAATTATAAAAACGGAAGGCATACACTTTATAAATAAAGCGGAGGTTTAAATATGGTTGCGATAACGGAAGAAAAGTTAAACGAGATGTTTGATCATTACATCGATCTTGAAGCAAAAGAAAGGCAAGAAAGTCATGGATCTTATAATGAAGCCTGGATATCCGGCGAATGTGAGGAAGCGCAACGATGGCTGAAGATGTTTGGCGTGGATGTGTCGTATGACAGGGTGAAACCGCTAGTTGAGGAAAGATGTAAGAAATACGGATATTAAGTTGCTTACAAATCCTGTTTATTGGACAAGCAAAGTGATATAATATAAGCCAAAGGAGGGCGAAACGATGAATATTAGTGAATTTAGCACAAAAAGACGGGTTGAAATTTTACGGCAGTTGGATCGGCGGCTGGCAGATATGAAGGTGGTTTCCAGAGGAACAATGTGGGCACCATACGGACTTAAAGCAACTGCGGAACAGACGCAAGAGAACTGGGAGCGAATCGCGGCGGATGATGAGGAGTTTTCGCAAGCAATTTTGTATTATGCTTTGTGTACGTTGGAGCCGTATACATTAGGACAGTTTGGTAAAATCGGATAAGGAGAAAATCATGGGACAGCTTATTATTTTCTTAGTAATAGTTTTGATTTATTTAATTCTGCGTGGAACGAATGGTGGTAGCGGAAACGAAAGACATGGAGACGGGAATAGTATGTATGACTATTCCGATTATATAAACAAAAGAATCGACGACGAAGTGAAGAAAGGCATGAGGTAAAGAATATGTTAAACGCTTTATTGTATTTTGGTATGAGAGCAATTTGTGCGGTGGGAAATGCAATTGATAATGAGAATTCAAAGCGGCAGAGTAGAAAAATTGATGCCAACGGAAATGTAACATGCTATGGAAATGATGGTAGATATTATGTAAATGGAGAAAAAACATACACCGTAGTTCAGACGGACAAATACGATCACCAGCATTATCTTACCGTCGGTGAAAACAGTGGGAAAGTATATGAAAGTTCATTTGATAAAAAAATGCAGAGGATGCGAAAGTATGACGAAGAGGAGTATCAGAAATCATTGAAAACAGGCAAAGCTGCGTATAATAAATATGATCCCAGATTTGAAACGCCTGTAACAACGGAGATAAGCACGGGAAAAATTATAGCATGTTTGTTTAAAGATGATGGTAGAAGAACGGGAAAGGTAGAATGTCGGAAGTTTTATTGGGATGGCACTACGGGTTTTCATGGATATACACATACGGCAGACGGAGATCTTGGTGTTGTTATTTCAGAGGATGAATACAAAAGCCTGAATATTGTCTGTGGTACATTCAGCTGCATACCGTCCGATATCACTGTCTACCGTCGCCTAATGGGGATTGATTGATCATGGAAACGATTAACGAAATTCTTTTGCAAATGTATAACCAAGGAATTCAGGACGGACTTGATAGAAATATGCGATATAAAATAGATGAGTTAAGACAAAAGAAACTTACGAATTATCAAAAAAAATTGCTACATAAAATTGAAACGGAGGCGAGTGAATTTGACAGAAAAAGAAATGAATAGACTCTATATAATTTTAAGCAAAATTTCCGATCCTGATGAAAAGGCAGCTCTACGACATGCAATTTTTGTACTGGAAAGCAACAGGTAAGCATGTTACACTTATTGGGAGGATAGTAACAAAGCGGAGGTATAAGATGGAAGAATATTTAGTATGTGAAATGAATTTGGTATATGGAAACCAATTGAAAAAGGCAAGGCGCTTGACAGAGGAAGAAAAAACTCATTATATGCCGTGGTTCAGAGAAATCGGATTTGTAGGAATTGGAGACAGTGTAAACTTGGAATATCTTAATCTGTATCAAATAAGAGAAATTTTGGGTGATCGTGATAGCGACGGCAAGTTTGTTAGTTCATCCGGAGATGTTTATATTGTCTCTCAAGACGAGTGGAACAAAATGATTAAGATGAATGAAGAACAGGGAATATTAAAAAAGAAGAAAGATCTGAAAGAAAAAATTGAGGATTTGCAATACACAATCGAGCGCTGCGAATCTGCAAAAAAATTATATACTAGAGAAGAAGCTCAGGCAGAAAGAAAAAGATATAACAATCTTTTTAACGAGGGAGGCGAGGGATTTGTGCCTCACTTTTACACGGTTGAAGAATATGAATGGGCAAAAGAGAATTTAAAAGAATACCAAAAAGAGCTGTCTGAGTTGGGTGGATGATTATGAGTCCAGAAAGTATACGGTAGCCAAAGAGAAACGAAATAATAGTTTCATGTGCAATGTTATAACAATGTATTGACAGTGATGCAAATGGAGAATATAATAATATTAAAGAAAGGAGTGATATGTATGGCAAATACAAATGTAACAATGAGAATTGATGAAACGCTGAAAGCACAATTACAGGAGCTTATGTCTAATCTTGGAATGGATATGACTACTTTCTTTACGATGGCTGCTAAACAAGCCGTAAGAGAACAGGCTTTACCATTTCGTCCTGATATGAATACTGGGATATATGGCTTGAAATCATATCAGTTAGCAATGAAAAATACAAATTACAATAAAGATGGGAAAGCGACAATATCTTCTGTTGACGATTGGTCAACTGAATCAGAATGGGATGATATGTTTGAGCAAATGAAAAAAGAAAGAGGTATTGAATAGTGAACAAAGGAGAAGTATGGTTTGTTGAATTTCCATTAGAAGAAGATCCAAGTAGAATACTGAATAGACCTGTTGTGGTGCTTGATGAGAATTTACTTGGTGTATTATCTGTCAAGATAACAAAGCATAAGGCAAGAAAAGAAGACCCTTATGATACGCCTATTATCTATTGGGAAGAAGCGAGTTTGAGATTGGCTTCAACTGCGAGAGTATCAAAAGTGACGTTGCTTACAAAAGATAGCTTTATATTCAAAATCGGTGATTTGCACAAAGATGATTTGGATAGAATTGAAAATATGTATAGAAAATTTTTAGAAGATAATGGTGCTGTATAAATTATAGCACCATTACTTATTAAAAAGAGAATATTAAAGTGACACGAAACCAAGTTTTCTTTTGAAACAGAAAGGAATTATTTTATGAAATATGCAAATAGATTAACAGATGAAGAATTAAGAGAAGTATATGGCTTATTTATTGATTCAGACGGAAAAATCAATGAATTAAATATTACAAGAGGTGTATTACAAGAGATGAATGTTCTATTGGACTTGAAGGATATGTAGAGATTCCTGAATTTGAAGAAGAGAGACTAAAAGAGGACTCGAATGCAACTATTATCATTGATGATGATTATGAAATTACAGATTATGATGTCAAAGTGTATCACCATTCAGGTAATTGTACATCAGATTATAGAAAATGGATGTATAACAAATTTGGTGATGAATATGCAAGAGATTACTTATTTAACGACTAAGAAATCTAAGTTTGCTATGGAAGGAGAATAGAATGTATGGAGAATGAATATAAAGCAGAAGAAACAGAATTTGGAATAAAAACAAGCCATCCTAGTTATGGTACTTTGCGATTTAACAGAGCTTATGGTGGAAAGACACCATTATTCGGAAGTAGCATTGAACATAGTAATGTAATTACAATGGAACTTAGACATGCTGATATTACAAGAGGGTTAAATCGTGACGATATTTTTGGTAACAAGCCTATTGTAGAAGTTGAAATGAGTTATTCACAATTTGCTGAGGCAATTACATCTTTTGGACAAGGAACAGGAATTCCAGTAACAATTCGCTATACTGAAAAAGATGGGAAAATACCTCCGTGTGATTTTGTTAGCAAAAGAGAACAATTCACAGGAGAATTTAAAGAGCATGCTAATAATGCGATGAAAAAGTCAAAGGAGTTAATAAATGAAGTTGTTGAACTGTTTTCTTCAAAAAAGACACTTACAAAGGCAGATAAAGAAAATATTTTAAAAAAGCTCAATATGTTAAATTACGATATTGGAAGCAATATTGGATTTATTGCAGATCAGTTTAATGAACAAATGGACAAAACGGTTATGGAAGCAAAAGGTGAAATTGAGGCATTCTGCCAGAATAAAATAAATGCTATTGCAAGTGCTGCGTTGGTAGAGCATAGAGATGAAATTTTAAAATTGGAAAATCCAGTTGATATTGAAATGGAAGGAGACTGATGATGAGTTTAGTATTTGATAAACATGAAATAGAGATGAAACCATTGCATGATTTCTTGAGAGAAAACAAAATGAATTTTACACAGTTTTTAAGAACTGTGAATTTTGTAAAAGATATGACGCAGGAACAATTAATTGATTATATTGATGCCTATAAAGATGGTGAGTTTGAGTATTAAAAAACCAACAAGTAAAATTAACATTCATAACGGAGGATAAAGAAAATGAAAATTATTATTGAAGCAGAGATATCAGATGCAGAAGCAGAAAAGTTAGAAGAAATTGGGTACGATGCTAATTATCCATTCCCTACAAATGTTACTCTGGATTATGGAGATAAAGTAATTTATGGTAATTTTGGAAAAATATGGAAAATATGGAAAATATGAGAGAAAAGTAAGAGAATAAATTTTTCTTTCCTTTGGACAGATTGGAAGTTGAAAGAAATTGCAAAGAAGATTATGTAATGTATTAGATGAACATGAATTTAAGAGTCCATTATTGCAGCGAATAAGATAAGAGGAGAATGTATATGATTGTTAAGACTGCCGTTGTTAAATTTCAAAAAACAAATAAGGAAATTTTTCTACAGTCTGGATCAGATATTAGGTATGTGGATAAAACTGATAATGTAGAGGAAAAATTTGGAACAGTCATTGCTAATACAAGAGTAAAGAGAATAGATGAGCACGAAGCACCTGGATCTGTAACAATATATTTATAAAGGAGGTGATATAGATGCAATTTAAAAAAGGCGATAAAGTGTTTCACAAAAATTTAGAATTGTTTGGAACATTTGTAGATTATGCATGGGAAACAAATAAGGAAGCAGATGTTGATTTTGAAATGGAAGATGGTTATATTGAACAGCGACATGTTTCAATAAATCAGTTACGGAAATGTCCAAGTAATGAAGAGATTGGAAAGAGAATTGGAAAGTATACTAGTGGACGAATTTAGAATTAAAATTGAACAGCATGAATTTCAACTTTCAAAGGGAGAGAGGAGATATTTGTGAATATAATTCGTAATTTAAAAGTTGATTTAGATAGAATAGAACTTTTTTCAGATATGGGATATGAATATAATGTAGACGAATACAAGGACTCAATGGTAAAACATTTAAAAGAATTATTTTATAACCAAGATCCACATCAAAATAAATTGATAGTTAAAGCGGTTCTATCAAAAGAAATATTTGAAAAAATGTCAGATCAAAGCGCAGCACAAGCATTAAGAGAGATTATTTTTGCTTCTGATAATATAATTGATTGGGATAGAGCATTTGAGGCTATTCAAAAATATATGCCAGAATTGAAAATGTTTGATTAGAAACGAGGTGAAATAAATGAAAATAAGATATGCTATTGAAAAAGAAATAGAAGTTCCAGATAATTTAACAGCTATGGACGTTGATGATATCATTTCACAGAAATGTAAAGAAGAGAATGGATTTGATTATCAATGGATACATACAAGCGAAATTAATAAACAACATTTAACAGGATTATTTGAAGAGAGATGAAATGACGATTTCAAGAGGTGGTTAGATGGAGAATATATTTAAGAGTGCGACGGATGAAGAGTTAAAAGTATACTGTCAACAATATAGAGAGTGGCAGAAAACAGGAATGATTCCAGATAATAAATTGGGCAAAATAAGGGATTTATACTCTGAGTGTTCAAACACATGGCAAGTAAATCTAATGGCTGATTTATTGGATGTTTTGATGGAGAGATGGATGATATAAGCAAACGAAAAATTGCTTTCAAAAGATTAGCGGATGTTTAATGGAGGATATAATATGAAATATAATGTACAGATGTTAGTAACAGGTACGGTAACAAAAACCGTAGATGCTGATTCGCCTTATAATGCAAAGAAAATTGCAAGCGAAAAGTATGGAGATCAAAGTGTTATATTATGTTCAAGATGTGCTCATGTTGTTGAAGGATTGTCAATATCTGAAGATCCAGATTCTTATGAAGTTGAATTGATAGAAGAATAGATTGAAAGATTGTTTTCGACGGAGGAATGCAAAGTGAAACTTGGAGATATTTATATAAATAAAGAGAATAAGTCCATTATTCAGATTGATAGCTTTGCGACTCATATGGCAAGGCCCGGAAGAGATGTTGTAATCGTCGTCTTTAGACAGATAGAAAAGCATAACCAATTTGAAATAGGGAGTTGTCCTAGTTTTAATGGATATGGGCTTAAAGAAGAAATTGAATCTGAATATGAATTATTGGTGCCACAAGAGAAACTGAGTGAATATAGCAATTGGAATGAGATATTTGAGTTTGCAAAATGTAGTTGAAAATTTTTCTTAGAGGAGACATAAACATGTATGCGAACTTACAAAGAATGAATAGGAGGACTTATGGCTATTTGCGATAGAGATTGTGGAAAGTGCAGCCGGTTAAATATAAAGGTTGACAAATTGGGTTATCCTTGGGGGTATGAATGTTTGAAATATGGAGACTCTGTAATTCGGAAAAATTTTAAGGATGTCAAGGAGTTTCCGGATTATAAATTAAAGTGAAATCGTTTAAAGGGATGTGTGTGATGAATAAAAATAATAAAGCTATATGCAGAAAGAATGATGAACATTTTACAGAAGGAAAAGAGTATGAGTGTACAGGAGCATATTCAAGATATGAAAGTGCAGTCGTAGACATCCTTGATGACAACAAAGAACTTATTACCGTGGAAATAAATGATAAGGATTTTCAATTTATTTTCAACTAATGAAGCAGGTATTTCAAAAGGAAAAGTCATTGGAGTGAAAAGTTAATATTATGTTATCTATGAGTCGTCAAATATATGAAATTTGGCGGCTATTTTTAACAAAAATGAAAAAAACGTGAAAAACATGATTGACAAAACATGAAAAAAGAGATAAGATGACCATGTAAGGAGGAATTCAAATGGCGAGAAAAACAATGTCGATCCAGATCGAAGAATCCTTACAAGATGCTTTTAGGAATAAATGCAAAAGCGAAAACTTGAAATATAGTGAAGTAGCAGAAGCATTGTTACAGGCGTATGTAGAAGGCAACGTGACTGTTGCAGTCGAAACAAGATACAAAGTGACACCTAAAGCCTTGTAACAAAATAGTGTAGGCTCCTCACCGACCAAAGCGAAAGCCTACACCATCTCAACTTGAACCGTTTCCAGCTCATACATATCTTATCGTATTTTCTGGACTTATTCAAGTCGAAATTTTCCTAATGCAAATTTTGCGCCTTGAAAATTTCATAAAAGGTTGGCTGCCAGATAAGGCTGTCGTGATGGAGTTGCGAAACTCTTAAATAGTGTGCGAGCAAATAGAGAATAAAACTATAGAACACTATTAACCTTGTTTTTCAAGAAAGGAAAATCAATTATGAAAGACGAAATGAAGGTTTTAGAAATGGTCGCTGAGACGGAAATTCTTGGTAAAAAGATCAAAATGTATGGATCTGTTGAGGAACCGTATTTTGTAGCGACAGATGTTGCAGAATGGCTGGACGAAAGAGACGGCTATACTGTTGCGCGTAAGGTGGACGACGAAGATAAGGATACACAGATAGTGTGTACCCTTGGCGGAATGCAGAAGACGACGGTGTTTACAGAAGACGGGCTTTACGATGCGTGCATGTTGTCAAGAAAAAAGATTGCAAAACCATTGAAGAAAGAGATTAAAATGTATCTGAAAGCAATCCGCAAGACTGGTGCTGCGATCCAGCCGGGTAGAGAAGAGGAAATGGTCCAGAAATATTTCCCATCTTTTTCGCCGGAAACTCAGGCAGATATGGTGAACGATCTTCTCACACAGAACAAGAAGCTTAGAGAAGAGAACTCGGAACTGCGCGAAGTGTATGACGACCTGATGGATACCAGCGACTACATGCAAATGAACACCGTCGCAAAAGAACTCGGTATTGGACATCATAAGTTAATGGAATTTCTCAGAGATCATGGCGTTTTCTTCTATAATAATGATATGACCAATATTCCATACGAGAGATTCCGGAATGAAGGCAAATTCGTTGTGAAGGAAACTCGCTGCAGAGATGGCGTGTTCAGATCGGTTACATATGCAACCAGAAAAGGTCTTGATTATGTCAGAAAGCTTTTAAAGAAGAATGGATATGATATTTCTGCTGCTGTAACGGAGTAATAATTACATAGTCCGCGCTGTACATGCACGGAACCTGTCTTATGCTTTCCAGGTCAAAGAAAGCAGTGTTTCCTAAGATAAACATAAACACAGATTCAAACATTAGAAGCGTGGCTGCCATGCTTCTATTTTTTGTAGTCAAAATTGGAGAATATATCTCAGGAAGGAGATTGAACAATGGCACAGAAGCGAAATTATGCATCAAAGCAGAGAGGAAAAACGGAAGTTGAACCGTTTTGGAATATTGAAGATATCAAAAATGTAATTGAATGGTTCGAGAATAGTGATGAATGGGATGGTTATCTTATTACGATGCTTGAAATCCTGATCGGGCGTCGTATCGGAGATGTAGTGAAGATGAAATGGTCAGACCTTTACTACGAAAATGGCAAAAAGAAAAGGGAAATCGACACAATCGTAGAGCAGAAAACTGGGAAAATTACAAGGATTCCGGTCAGCAGTATGGTTTTCGAAGCAGTTGAAACATATTTGGAGCATAAACCGTATATTCATCCGACGGACAATCTGGACAATTTTATTTTCTACCATAAGTCAAAATGGGAATGGCAGCAGCGCGAAAAAACTGTTGATTACAAAAATATTACATTTGAACAGTGGTGCGCAAACAAGGATTTATCGGACGATAGAAAGGAAAGAATTTTAAATGGGTTTAAAAAGTATAAAGAATACGCAACTCTTGGGGAATATTTATATTACGAAGTGGAATGGACTGATGCTGTAAAATGGCAGACTGATAACTACAGGAAAAAGCTGAAAAAAGCTGTGGAAGATTGTAAGATTGAATATCCTGTATCTTCGCATAGTCTTAGAAAGACGTTCGGTTATTGGATTTATAAGACTCATCTGTTCGATCCTAACTGTATTTTGTCCTTGCAGAAATTGTTCAATCATGCAACTGTGGAGCAAACATATGTTTACATTGGTATGATCGAAGAACAGAAACGTCGGTATCTGGAAGATCACGGAAATTTCATTCGTGACGTTCTTGCCGGAAACGCAGATAAGATCATCAAAAATATGCCAGTTATCTCAATGAAGACAGACGATTACAGTGCGATCATTCTGGAAGTAATAAAATCCATTCAGAACGGAGAAGATCCGCTGATGGTATATCAAGCTGCGATCAACAGTGGAAACGAAAGACGCATCGCGTAGGGAACGAAAGACGAATTTCATTTCTAATTATATAGATCTACATGTTCTGCTTTTAAAACATCTGACACTTCACATTCTAATGCAGTGCAGATTTTGTCAAGAGTTGAGTAGTTAATTTGTGTAGTTTTTCCACAAATAAACTTAGAAAGGCTGGATTCCTGCATATGAATAATGGATGACAATTCTTTTTGTGTCATTTTTTTGTCTTTGAGCGTTTGACCTAAAATAACTTTCATGTTTTCCATCCTTTCGTTTAAACTACATAAAAATTTTACCATATTTTACCAAAAAACACAACTTTGCAAAATTGTCTCATAAAACAACAAATTGTTCTACAAAACAATAAATTGTTCTTGACAACAATTTTAACTGGATATATAATCCAAAATATAGAAAGAAAATAAGTCCGAATAAATGAAGAAAGGAGGATGCGTGATGAAAGCAGATTACAATCAGTTTGATGTGGTTTTAGTTGATTTTGGAAACGAGCAATCTAGTTCCGTTCAGTGTGGCATAAGACCAGCTATTATAATTCAGAATAATTTAGGAAACCATTACGGAACAACGACCATTGTAATGCCTGTTACATCGCAAATAAAAAAAGTGAATCAGCCGACGCATACTCTTATCAAAGCGGGAGAGGAAAATGGTCTAACGGTTGATTCTATGGTATTGGCAGAAGCCATTAAACAGATTTCTAAGCTGAGAATTAAAAAATACATTGGACATATCGCAGACGAAGAGGATAGAAAGAATATCTTCAATGCGTATATGGCTAATTTTTTAGGGAGGTGCTGATATGACATATGTAGAGATGTCTATAGAGGACGCGTTGAAGTATAGTCGAAAAGGGAAGCATCAGATGGTGTTGGTTGCCATAGGAGATCTTGAAAACGAAACCGAGACGATTTCTTTCGTAAAAAAGAGCAAGCCGGAAGCCGAGAAAATTATCAAACAGGCTGAAACAATAGCGTTAGCAGCAGACGAGCTTATGGATATGCTGAAGTGCTATACGGAAAAACAGGATATTTATCATATCAAACCGGTTGGAAAAATGAGCACGATTCTATTTCCGCCATCCTTAAAGGAATAGAACAAATCGAACAAATGTTCGAAATACACTTGACAGAACAAATGTTCGGTTCTATAATGCAAATATCGGATAAAGCAAGAAAAGCCACTCATTCCACGAGGCGGGCACCTCATATGTGGAAGAGTGACTTCTCTCTGAACTTAATCTGATACGCCAGCAAGACGATATACAGAAATTATGTTCGATTTCATTTTTACATAGTTTAATCGAAAAGTCAAGATTTATTCACGAGCAATTTCTGTAACAAAAATCCAATTAGCGTTTTTCATAATTAAATATAGAGAATATTTAAGTGCAAAACTTCTTGGACTTCTATTAAGTTTACTCTTTTTGCTCCTTTAGCTCAGTTGGTTAGAGCAGCTGCGTCATAAGCAGTAAGTCCTGCGTTCAAATCGCAGAAGGAGCATTTACGAAAAAGGAAGGGAGTGATGTTTTATGTTCCATCTCACAAATGGAAAGATTTACGTGATGGAAACGCCGAACGGAACGTACCTGCCAACAGAAAATTCTCAGGAAGCTAAGGAATTTACTTACAAACAGGCAAAATTTTTGCAGCAGAAAAGCGGTAAGAAATATTCTTGGATTCGGAATTTGATGATGGTGAACACTTCGACCGGCGAAGAAAAGGAACGTTCCAATTACAGAGGAAATGCAGATGCCTTTATTGGCGACAACGATGTGGAGTTTAATTTTTCCATATTAGAGGAGATCAACGCAGAAACATCTGCGATTCTCAAAACTTCCGGTTGGACGTTGGATGTCCTGAGTTCATATGAAGCAAAACTAAAGGTTGGGTTGAGCAAGTACGACAGCGCACTGTCTGATGTTGAACATGCCATGCAGGAATATGTTCGGAAGAACGGTAAAAATCCATCTGCGAGCAAAGCGGCAAAACTTACATATCTCATGATCGATGTCCGGTCTAAGAGATCGGATATCAAAGAAGCACTTCGTTTTATACATGTTATGCAGGATGGAATTACGAAGCGACAGCCACTGCCAGAACTAAAGACAAATATGGAACGAGAAGTCACAGCAGAATATCGTGGTAGAACGGATTATTTCAGGCGAGCGAATGAAATTCTGGAAGGAGTGGTGTGAAATGTATTGCAAAAGATGTGGGCGAAAAATGTCCAAAACTATTTCTTATTCTCCAAATGGAACGGAAGTTTACAAAAAATGTAATTTCTGCAATAGAGAAAGTAAACATGTGAAGATATTAAGCATTTTCGGCGTATTCCGTCGGTATTAGAAGAGGTGGCGTTTATGAAAAGCAAACGAATCGAAGCATGGAACTTCGACAGCGCACAGGTGGACGTGATAAACCGGTTCTGTGCAAACGATCTACAAGTTTTACGGTCGATTGTGGACCCAATTTTGAAGAGATTCTACGATATTGATCGGGATGAAGCATACGGATTGGCGATGGAAATTCTGATGCAGTGTGTAGAGGATTACGACCAGGAACGTGGAGCAAAACTAAATACATATTTCCGCCGCATTTTTGCCAGAGCTGTTATCGACTGGTATAGAGACGGTCATACCTATGAAAAATGCAACTTCGAAACAGAGTTTAAGGACGGAAAAAGGTTGCGTGTCAAGGACGAAGAGAACAAAAAGCCAATTAGAAAATACGACTTCTCTTTGGATGCGCCGATGTCAGAGACTCAAGTAGCTTTGGTCGAAAAAGTCTTTTTTGATAAGGGATTTGAAGATGATATCGTGGAAGATAAGGTGATGCCAAAAGAAATAAAGGCATATCTAGATAATCTATCTTCAAAGCAGAGGGCAGTTGCTGAGTTGATCATGGATGGGTATCGTCAAAACGATATAATATCCACTTTACATATGACAAAAGCGGAATATCTGGACTGTTTAAGCGCAATGAAGGCGTATAGAAACATGTCGATTTTATTCCCCATTTTATGATTTTGACTCGTAAGAAAGGAAGATGTGAAAATGGAAGTAATTGGAAGAGACAAATGCAAAAAAGATACTTATATGTTAAAGACCTTATTGAATATGTTCAAAAGGAAGCAGATTAACAAGGATAATCCTTTGCAGAGAGAGCCGGATCAATGGAGTATGCAGAGGCAAGGAGGGTTAGTAGCATCCGTTATAAAAGGCGAAGACGTCGATTCGATTAAACTTTGCGAACAGCTTATCGGAAATTTGTGGATAATTTGGTTGATCGACGGATTGCAGAGATTGACCACTCTTGAAAAATATTCCAATAACGCATTTCCTATTAGCAAAAAACAAAAGATGCCGTATGTATACTATCAGAGAATCGGAGAGAATGGAGAGCGAGAAGTGATTGAGTATGATTTGCGAGGCAAATATTACTCAGACTTGCCGGATGAGTTGAAAGATGCGTTTGACTCGTATCCTATTGATGTTGTGAAACAGCTGAATTGCACCAATGAGGATGTTGCTTATCACATGGAGAGATACAATCAGCAAGAAAATATGAATGCGAATCAGAAGGGTGTCCTTGCTATGGATAAGATTGCTTGTTATATAAAGGACATCTCAAAAAATCATCCGTTTTTCAAATCATGCGGAAGTTATAAAGAAATCGACGTAAAAAAAGATTCCATTAGCAGAATCGTATCAGATACCATTATGGCTATTTTCCATCTTGACAATTGGAGGAAGAGTGGAATTGGCGAGTTCTTAAACGAAAATGCAACAGAAGAGGAGTTTGACACTTTTAAGCAAGAACTGGATCGTTTGACAACAGTTATCGATGCCGATACAACCGGAAAACTCTTCAATGTTAAAAACAGTTTTGTTTGGTTCGCGGCGTTTGATAGGTTTACAAAATGGAATCTTCCGGACGAGAGATTCAATGACTTTTTAATCGAGTTCAAAGACCATCTACATAGTACCACATTTGAGGAGTATGAAAACGAGTCGTTTGATACATATGATAGCGCAAGAAGCACAAAAGATAAGAAGGTTGTTTTGGCAAAACTGGATATCATCGAAAGGTTGATGAAAGAGTATTTTGGGATTAAATCCGATCCTAAAACCGAGGATGTTGTCGAAAACATCACAGAAGAACCCGTAGAAAAGATGGAAGAATGCGCAAAAGAAGTGGTGGAAGAGACTGTTGAAAACACTGTTGAAGATGCAGATAAATCTCAAACGGTAGAATCTGAAAATGCAGAACTTCAGTTTGTAAAAGACAACGTAAGCGAAGAGACGGAATCTGATGATTTAGAGTTATACGATAGCGTTTTAAGCGAAACGGTTGCAGATAACAGCCCACTGTATAAAGCTGGCAAAAGCGTCCTTTTGGCGCTTGTAGCTTACTCATTCAAAGAAGATAAGGATATTGAATTCGAAAAGTGGATTTCTGGTTATAATGTTGGCAATTTTAGTCCGAATCCAAGAACAAATTTCCTTTATATGAAGAGGGATTTCGACAGATATACCGAAGCAATCAACGTAGCGTAAGGAGGTAAAATGGAAAATGGCGACAATTATTGACGGAAAGGCAATTTCAAATCAGATTAAAAACGAGTTGAAAGAGTATATAAAAAAACATTGGATTCAGATGCGAAAAACGCTTGCGGTAATTCAGGTTGGAAACAATCCTGCATCCGACGTTTATGTGAGAAACAAGATTAAGGCTTGTGGAGATCTTGGAATTACAAGTATTTGCTATAAATATTCCGCCATCGAAACAGATGAACTTGTTCGCTTAATCGAAAAGCTTAATCAAAATGCGAATGTGGATGGTATTTTAGTTCAGCTTCCGTTGCCGAAAAGTGTGGATCAGAAGATCATTTTAAATGCGATTGATAAGCATAAGGATGTGGATGGGTTTCATCTAGAAAATATTGGGAAACTTGCAGTTGGAGAAAAATGTTTTCGTCCTGCAACACCTGCGGGTATCATCGAACTTCTAAAACGGTCTGGTATCCAGATAGACGGAAAGGAATGCGTCGTGATCGGCAGAAGCAATATTGTCGGCAAGCCAATTGCACAGCTGCTGCTTGCAGAAAATGGAACCGTTACAATCGCACATTCCCATACGGCGAATTTAAAAGAAGTGGCAAAGCGTGCAGATATTCTCGTCGTTGCGGTCGGCAAAGAAAAAATGATTACTGCTGACTATGTGAAACCAGGCGCTGTTGTGATCGATGTTGGTATCAATCGAGACGAGAATAATCATTTGTGTGGCGATGTTGATTTTGAAAGTGTAAAGGATGTAGCTGGATATATTACGCCGGTTCCTGGCGGTGTTGGACCAATGACAATTGCCATGCTTATGAAAAATGTGATTATGGGTGCAAGCAAATGACAGTTGGAGAACTGATTGAACTGTTAGAGTCGCATCCAAGAGATATGACGGTTATGGATGATTATTATTGGGAAATTAAAAGACTCGTTGAGAGAGAAATTGAGCTGAATGGCGAAAACAAGACCGTCGTGGTGCTTTGTTGAATGGAGAAAATATGAGTAGAGAAATCAAAATTTGGAGAGATCCATATGACGAAGGTTTTGATACATGCAGTGCTGAAACAGTTGAATTTAAGCCGGGCTTGACGGTGTTAGTTGGTTGCAATGGAGCTGGTAAAAGCACGATGCTGCATAATATTAAAGATGTGTTAAAGAAGGAAAAAATCCCCACATTTACTTATGATAACCAGACCGACGGAAAGGGTTCTATTGAAATGAATCTGTTCAATGGCGATGTTGGATTGGCAGCAACACGGATTACTTCTTCTGAAGGCGAAAACATTTCTTTTAATCTTGGAGAAATTGCTTTTAAATGGGGAAATTTTCTGAGGTGTGGAGACATCGGAGATCCGTCAGCTAAAATACGGCAGGCAATTGCAAGATCTATTTGGGGAGACGAATCGGAAGAGGAAGAAGAAATGCTGAATGAAAGATGGATTCTTCTGGACGCTATGGATTCTGGATTTTCTATTGACAATGTGATTGAAATGAAAGATCTGTTTCAGCTGGTTTTAAACGATGCAAAACAGATGGGAATCGAGTTATATATCGTCATTTCTTCGAATGAGTATGAATTGGTAGATGGTTCGGAATGCCTAGATGTAACTTCTGGAAAATATATGCAATTCAAAACTTATTCAGAATACAAAGAATTCATTCTTGAGACGAGAAAGCAAAAGAATAAACGGTTCAAATAAAGCTAAAAGGAGATAAAGCATGTGTAGATTTAAGTCTGGAATCATTTTTGAGGACAGAGTTGTTTTAGCACCGGATGGCAATGAAAGTCATTCGGATTTGCTTGAAGAACTTGGTGTTGAGGACGACACAATGGGAGCGATGACAAGATTTGTTAGGGCTGAGTTATTTCCGAATGATGGCAACAAAGCTACTCCGATTGAAAAATGGAGATTCAATGTAGATCAGGATATGACGCCGGAATGGTTTGATGAGGATCGTGGCAGATATGAGCAGGAATTTAGAGATGCCGTGAGAGAATATATGAAGGACAAAGTTGAAGTTGTTGCAGGATACGCTTGGAATCCCGTGAAAGACGGGGAACTCACATATTACTTCATGGATGGTATTTATAAAAAAGCCGAATTTGGAAAAACAAACAATTATGCGACATCTACGATCAGAAAGGATCTAACAGAAAGCGATTTAGTAAAACGACTTCAGGAGCAGTTTGGGGACAAACTTGTTCCGATCGAGTTGGATCTGACATCGCTGGATGGACTGGATGATTATGGAGTAATCAAAGGAGATCTTTTAGCGATTCCAAACATCGATCTGTACAGGAGATTTCGTAAGAGAATTAGTGTGCTAGACATGTATTATGCGCTGGCAACTCCAAATTCCACTCCTTCGGGCTGTGGCGCTGACTATGTTCGGTTTGTCGTTGACGGTGGCAGCGTCGGCTGCGGCTGGTGTGGCCTTGGTTTTGGCGTGCGTCCGTTTTTTATCTTAAAATCTTAAATCTTTTAATCTTGCAATGGTTGCACTAAGGAGAAAATAAAAAATATTGGAGGAAGAAAATGATGGATGAATTCATGATTTTAAAAAAGAAGCTATATGAGCATTTTAATGAGATGCAAAAAGAATCAAATCGTTTGTTTGAAGTAGATGTTGACAAGGATGAATTGTGGAACACATATCTTGATAGCTTTTCTGCTGGAACCAATAAGATTTTCAGAGAGCGTAGAGAACATGATTGTAGTTGTTGCCGACAGTTTATTAAAAATATTGGAGCTGCTGTTGTAATTAAAAACAATCAAATGCATACAATATGGGAATTAGATGTTAAAAACACTATCTATCAGCCGGTGTGCGATGCTCTTGATTCTTTTGTAAAAGCACATGCAGTAAAAGATATTTATACAACTAAAATTCCGAAGATTGGGACAGATTATAATTTTGAGAAAATTAACGGAAAGGCTTATCGGTGGGATCATTTCTTTTTAAAACTCCCGGATAAATTCATAAATAAGACTGATAGGTCCAACGAGGAAATCAAGGGCGAATTCAGAGATACAAAGAATGTATTCAAACGTTCTCTTGATGAAATTTCGATGGATGCGATTGATACAATTCTTGAGCTTATTGACACCAATACGCTGTATAAAGGCGAAGAATGGAAGGGTGTACTCACACAATTCAAGGAGTATAAAAACGAGTATGATAAGCTTATGTCCGATTTCGAAAGGGATTTGTACGCTTGGGAAAAATCAGTATCGGCAGGCATGGCTATTGGAAGAATCAGAAATCATTCTATTGGAACGCTTTTAACTAACGTGAGTGAAGGCATGGATTTAGACACGGCTGTAAAAAAATATGAACAGATTGTAGCTCCTGCGAATTATAAGCGACCCAAAGCGATTTTTACAAAAAGGATGCTTGAGGACGCGAAGAAAACAATTACAGAGCTTGGGTATATGGATTCGTTGCAGAGAAGATTTGCCAATCTGAACGATATTACTGTTAATAATGTGTTGTTTTCAAACAAGAGTGCTGCAAAGCGAATGATTGGTGCTGATGATATTTTTGGACAGATGGAAAGGGATGCTGTAGTAAACCCTAAGAAATTTTCTAAAGTTGAAGAAATTTCGGCGCAGGATTTTATTGATAAGGTGCTTCCGACTGCAAAAGAAATCGAGGCTTTTGTGGAGAATAAACATGAGAAGAACTTTGTTTCTATGATTGCGCCAGTTAATCCAGATGCTAAAACAATGTTCAAGTGGAACAATGGGTTATCGTGGGCTTATGCAGGAAATATCACTGATTCCGACATGAGACAGAATGTAAAAGCGGCAGGCGGAAACGTTGATGGCGTGCTCAGATTTTCGATTATGTGGAACGAAGAACAAAATGACAATAGCGACCTTGATGCGCATTGTATTGAGCCGGACGGAAATGAGATTTATTACGGACATTGCAGAAAGCCTAATTTCTCAGAATGTAGCGGACAGCTGGACGTTGACATTACGCATCCTTCAGATCAGATGCCGGGAAGACCTTCCGTTGAAAATATCACATGGGTTGACATGTCTCGCATGAAGCCCGGTGTTTACAGGTTTTTTGTAAATCAGTTCTCGAATAGAGGAAGCAAGGGTTTTAAAGCGGAGGTTGAATTTAACGGAGAAATTTTTGCGTGCGAATACAATAAACCAGTAAGACAAAATGGAGATGTTCAGGTGGCAGAGGTTACGCTTTCTAAAGACGGTGTCTTTTCAATTAAAGAAAAGTTATCAGGGATTTCGTCTATTTCTAGCCGCAAGATTTGGAATGTGGATACAAATCAGTTCACTCCTGTGTCGGTAATTAGTTATAGCCCTAATTATTTTGACGATCAGAATGGAATTGGGCATAAACATTTATTCTTTTTCTTAAAAGGCTGCAAAAATTCAGAAGAGCCTAATGGGTATTACAATGAATTTTTAAAAAATGACCTTGAAAAGCATAAGAGAGTATTTGAAGCTTTGGGCGCTAAGTGTCATGTAGAAAATACAGATGATCAGCTTTCTGGAATCGGATTTTCTATGACGAAAAGAGCAGATTTAGTTGTAAAGATAAAAGGCGCGACAGAACGCGTAATGAAGATTAAATTCTAATTGAGAAAGGGGAATATTAACATGAAAGACATTAATTTATTTGAGGTGGCAACACGCAACAATTATCAGTTTCCGTATAGAGGAATGATTAATGTAATTGATCTTTGGGATTTATCTCTTACGAATCTTGATTCTGTATTTAAGTCGCTTAATGCAGAGGCAAAGAAATCGGAAGAAGAGAGTCTTTTAAATACGAAGTCTAAGGAAGACGAGGAAATCGTCAATAAGATCGAAATTGTCAAATATATTGTTGGAGTAAAATTAGCCGAAAAGAAAGCACGAGAGGATGCGAAGAAGAATGCAGATCTGAGACAGCGGCTTCTCGAAATTAAAGCAAAGCGACAGGACGCTGCACTTGAAAATATGTCTGATGAGGATCTGGAAAAGGCACTGGCGGAACTTGGGTAATAAAAGCTGGCTGGATAACACCAGCCAGTATAAAAATCTGATTGAGGAGAAAAGAATGGGTAAAACACTGATCGTTGTGGATATGCAGAATGATTTTGTAAGCGGATCTCTTGGTTCAGAAGACGCAAAAGCAATCGTTCCAAATGTTCGAAAGAAAATTGAAGAGTATAGGGATCGCGGAGATAGAATTATTTTTACGCGTGATACACATTATGAAAATTATCTGGACACTCCAGAAGGAAAGAAATTGCCTGTAAAGCACTGTATTTATGGTACAGACGGTTGGAATATTGTAGACGGATTAGAAGTTCCGAATTGTGAGTATATCGATAAAGAAACTTTTGGGTGGTCTGGCTGGTTTACAAAGAGGATACGTGGTGATGTTGAATTAATTGGTTTGTGCAGCGAAATCTGCGTAGTTTCCAATGCTCTTATTCTTAAAGCTGTTTATCCGCACACGAATATCACCGTAGATGCGAGCTGTTGTGCTGGAGTTACGAGAGAAAAACATAAAGCAGCTATGGAAGTTATGAAGAGTTGTCAGATTGAAGTAATTGGAGAATAAAGTCATGATTAAAGTTGATGGAAAAATTGTAGAAGTCAATAAATTCCCGGACGGAACGCCGAGAATCAATCTTGATGTAGACGAATTGGGTACATATTTTCCTAATGGGATTAAAATCGACTGGAAGTATGAGAATGATGGCGAAATGTTTTATTTGATGTTAATCAAAAGGCATTTAGAGAAACATCTTTCTTCTGATATAGATGTCGAATTGTTTCTTCCATATGTTCCAAATGCGAGAATGGATAGAACGAAAAATGCGGATGAAGTTTTTACTTTGAAATATTTTTGCGATTTTATCAACTCGCTAGGATTTTCAAATGTATATGTTTTAGATCCGCATAGTGATGTCTCTGTTGCACTTCTTAATAGATGTGTAGTTTTAACGCCAGAAAAGTATATTGGAGACGTTTTTTACGACTTGGAAGTAACAAATAATGTCGTATTGTACTTTCCGGATTCCGGCGCTGCCAAGCGTTATTCTGAATTATTTCCTGATATTCCTTATTGTTATGGAGAAAAGAAAAGAGACTGGAAGACTGGGAAAATTCTTGGTCTGGATATTAGAACCAACGGGATTGATCTTAGTGGAAAAACGATCTTGATGATCGATGACATTATCTCTTATGGCGGAAGTCTTTTCTACAGTGCAAAAGAGCTGAAAAAATATAATCCGTACAAAATTTATGCTTATGCAACGCATACTGAAAATTCTGTACTGGATAAAGAAAAGGGAACTCTGATTAAGGCATTGGAGAATAATACAGTAGAAAGATTATTCACCACAAATAGTCTGTTCACAGGTGAGCATGAAAAGATCACAGTCATGGAGGTTTGATATGAACAATATTTCTTTTATGCTGATGGCTGATACCTACAAAAATACAAATCCTGACGCTATGCCAGAAGGACTTACAAAACTGACATCCTATATTACGCCGAGAAAATCTATGTTCAAGAACATTGACAAAGTGGTTTTCTTTGGGATGCAGGGATTTATCAAGGAGTTCCTGATTGATCTGGTGAATAACACATTTTTCAAGCGTCCAAAAGAAGAAGTTGTGGCAGAGTATAAGAAATATCTCGATACGCAGATCGGTGCTCAGAGTTACGATTTAAGCCGCATTGAGAAACTTCACGATTTAGGATATCTACCGATTGAAATGAAAGCGCTGCCGGAAGGATCGCAGGTTTCTATGGGTGTTCCATGTATCGAGATGACAAACACTCATCCGGATTTTGCATGGACTGTGCAGTGGATAGAGTGCATCATCCAGTCAGAGACCTTTGGAATGTGTAACTGGGCAACAATGGCACACGAGTATAGAAAACTAGCAAATGAGTTTTACGAAAAGACAACTGATGGTGCTAATCCTGCGATGGCAATGGCAGACTTCGGATTTAGAGGTCTTGGTGTAGATAACGGAATTCGAGCAAGTAGCTCATGGCTGTTATCTTTTGACAAAACTTCTACAATTCCGGCAATGCAGTATATTGACAAGATGTATGGCGCAGATTGTGCGAAAAATCATATTGGTATTGGCGCAGTTAGTCTGGAACATGCAACCGTTTGCAGTAATTTAGCAGTGTGTGAAACAGAAGAAAATCTTCTGAGAAGGTTGCTGACTACGGTGTATAAAAATACATCATTCAGCTACGTTTCTGATTCATTTGATTATTGGAAACTTGTAGAAGAGACGCTTCCAAAGCTGAAGAACGAAATTATGAACCATAACGGTAAATTCCTTGTTCGTCCTGATAGTGGAGATATCGTAGAAATTTCCGTAAAAACCGTTCAGAAGCTATATGAGATTTTTGGTGGCAGCGTAAATCCCAAAGGATACAAGGAACTTAATCCTAAAGTCGGAATTATTTATGGAGATGGTTGCCAGTACGAGAAAATTAAACAGATCTGGACACAGTTGGAACAGCTCGGATTTGCAGCAAACACTATTTTATTTGGAGTTGGAGCGTTTTCATTCACCGCAATGTGCACGCCGGAAGACGGAATGGTTTGCTTAACAAGAGACACGTTTGGGTTCGCCATGAAGAGCACAGATTGTGTTGTAAATGGTAAAGAATATACCATTCAGAAAAATCCGAAAACAGACCGGAACAATCTGAAGAAGTCTCATAAAGGATTGTGCTATGTCGCAGAAGAAGATGGAAATTTTGTTTGCCATGATGGTTATACTTCTGAAAGCATTCCGTACGGAAGTTTGCTTACAACTGTATTTAAAGATGGAGTATTAGTAAGAGAAGATAGCTTCGTGGAGATCAGAAAGAGGCTGAATGGATGATTAAAATTATCGACGGAGATTTGTTTGATACGGATGCAAAATTCATCTGCCATCAAGTAAATTGCACGGGCAAGATGGGATCGGGTGTTGCATTACAGGTAAGAGAAAAGTTTCCACATGTCTATGAAGAGTATAAGAAAGTGGCTTCACCGAAAATGCTTGGAAAAGTTCAGGTCGTTCCGGTAGATCCTAGCCTTGTTGGATATCCATTCAGAGCCATCCCGCAGGAAAAGCAATTGATCTGCAACTTATTCGCGCAAAATAAGTATGGTTATGATGGAAAGCGATATACAAATATAAATGCTTTGTTGGAATGTTTTGGAGCGGTAGCATGGATCGCACAGTATTCCTTCGCCAAAGGTAAAATCGCAATGCCATATAAAATCGGATGCGCCAGAGGCGGAGCTGATTGGGACGAGGTTTACAAAATCATCGAGTATGTGTTTTCAAACTGCGAAGTAGAGTTGTGGAGGTGCGACAAAGGATGATGGATAGGTTTAAAACTGGCGATATCAACATGAGAGTGAGAAAGGAGATTAAAGATGAACAGTTTTAATGCGATTGAAACAAAAGATAAAATCGTTACTTGGATTTCAGTTTGGTTCCAGAAAAACGGCAACGATTGCAAAGCTGTTGTTGGAGTATCCGGAGGCAAAGATTCTAGCGTCGTTGCAGCTCTTTGTGTGGCAGCACTCGGAAAAGAAAGAGTTCTGGGCGTTTTGATGCCGCAGGGCGAACAGCATGATATTGCGGATAGCTACAAGCTTTGCGATTTCCTCGGAATCGAGCGGGTTGTGGTTCCGATCGGAGCAGCGGTCAATGCAGTAGAATGCAACGTTCAGGGCGTTTTGAGTAATCCACTGTCTGCTCAGACTAAGACAAATCTTCCGGCGCGTATCCGAATGGCTACACTGTATGCGGTTTCGCAGTCGGTCAACGGACGAGTTGCCAATACCTGCAACCTGTCAGAAACACTTCTGTCATGGGAAACACGATGGGGAGATGCGGTTGGAGATTTTTCTCCGCTGGCAGATCTGACTGTAGAAGAGGTTAAGGCAATTGGGCACGCCCTTGGATTGCCGAAGGATCTTGTTGAAAAAGTTCCGGCAGACGGGTTATGTGGCAATACAGACGAAGATGCTCTTGGCTTTAAATATGCGGTTATGGATAAATACATCAGAACCGGAAAAATCGACGATCTTGAAATCAAAAACAAAATCAACGAGAGAGTGAAGAAGTATCGGTTCAAGAGAATGCAGATCCCGTATTTTAAGAGCGGTTTAGATCGGTTTGTGGACTGACCCAACGAAAACACAATTTCATCAGGTTGAAAACACTATATATAGTGTATACTGATAACATAAACCACTATATATAGTATGTTAAAAACGGGACAGGTTGAAAAGTTTGGCGACCGACCAACCTGTCCTCGTGAGAATAGAGTATAGGATAAACTACATTCAAGATTTATTTTAGCAAATCTTTTAGGCTTGTTCAAGCCGGTTTATCCATATTACATATTAGAGCGGCCTTTAGCGGGAACTAACCGCAGGTGCGAACCGGAAGCATACATAGTTTTCTTGAGAGATTCGCACGCTCCGCCTAGTCGAGAAGTACGCCGTAAAGCCAATTAAGTTTGGTGGGCGCAACACTCGTCGAAGGATTTACATTTGTAAAACCTGTAGCGTAGGGTTTACTTTTGTAAAACCCATCTCACCGGGTCAGTAGGGTGAGTAATTCGCACGCATACGAGGAGCATTTTTTGTGGATTTTTACTGATGCAACTTGCACGCGTGAGTGAATTGAAAGCTGATGCGGCTGTGTTTGGCAGGGAGGGAACTATGATGCAACTTGCACGCGTGAGCGAATTGAAAGAGATATGACTGGTGTTCTGGTTGCAAACTTATGGATGCAACTTGCACGCGTGAGTGGAAATGGTTATTGCTGCAAAAAATAAAAAAAAAGAAACGAGAACGAAAATGTCAAATAATAGATCAACGAAAACAAAATCAATTAAATTGGATTGTATTGATTATCCAACAATGGATTGGAAAGTGTTTGATGAAATTTTTAAAGTTTTACAAGATGAAACTATCAAAGCGAGCAATCAAAATGTTCGCATTTGCAACGCTTATTATTCTTTAGGAAAAGATAAGAACTGGCTGGAATCGGAATACAAAACAGATAAGATAAGAAATGTTTTATATTCTGTTGCGAGAGAACATTGTAAATATCAGTATTCCGGTGCCACAGGTATGATAAGTGAGAGAGTTTATAAAAATTATTTTTGCGGAGAAAATAGTTGGGAAAAGAAAATAAAAAAAGGCGATGGAAATCCGCCCATGTCTTTTACTAAAAAACACCCTATTTACATTAGGGCGATTGGTCCCAACATAGAATGTGTTAATAAGGAAAAAGGGTATTATTCTTTGGAGTTTCCGCTATTGAATAAAAACGCCAAAGGTAACATTCATGGCACGAAGAAATACATGGACGAATCTGGAAAATGGGTGACAGAAATAATACCGATCGACATCAATTCTAATAGACTTAAATTTCGTTTTAGAACGAGAAAACGTGGCGATTTAGAAGAAGTGATGGAAAAATTGATGGATAAGAACTCTGGTTACAAAATCGGAGACTCATCAATGAAGTCTGAATGGAACAAAAGAAAACGGCGAATGGAATATTATTTTCAGCTTACTTATTCATATGATAAGGATGATGCGATTTTAAAAACATTAGATCCGGACAGAATCATGGGAATTGATCTTGGATGGGCAGTTCCGGCTTATGCGACTATTAGCGATGATATCCGTCAAAAGCTGAAATATGGAAATAGCAAGCATTACAAGCAAGCCTGCGCTGATAGGAAGCGAAGGTCAGATAGGCAGAGAGATATGAAGTTCAACTCCAGAAATGGACACGGAAGAAAATGCAAGTACGACAGTGATTGTAATGGAGATACGCATAAAACACGGAATAGAAACGATACGGATAACGAAAATTGGTCAAGGTTTATTGTGGATGATGCCATCAAGTATAGAGTCGGCGTAATTAAAATGGAAGATCTTACAGGGATTACAAGACAGGAAAAAGATGAGAAGAATTTGGGCGACTGGGATTACTTTAGTTTACAGCAAAAAATTATTCAGAAAGCAAATGAAGTGGGGATCACCGTAATGAAAGTAAATCGACGCTACACTTCACAAACCTGTCCTTTTTGCGGAAAGAAAGATTCTAAGAATCGTCCTAAAGGAAAATATGGGCAAGCGTATTTCAAGTGTGTTGAATGCGGCTATCAGGACAATGCGGATCACGTTGCTGCCATCAATATTAGCCGTGCAGAGCCGATTAAAAATATGATTTATCCGGGATGGGTTGAGGAGGTGTAGATATGGTGTTGTTCGTATTGTTTCTAGCATTGTACATAGTATTAAATTTTGTATTGGATTATGTGTTTGATTCAAACAATAAAGGACGGATGCTTGCTGGAAATCTATTCGATCCTGTTGTGATTCACGAAAATAAATCCAACGGAGGATTGGATTGGGACGGTGCAATAATTATGGCATTATGCTTAACGATTGCATTCATATTTCCAGCGTTAATGTACTGGTTCGATAAATGGGAACGAATTGCCACAGAAGAAAAACTGCACAACAAAAATTCGAAATAGAGTATAAAAAGTGGAGGTTATACAGTGACGGAAGATAGAAGAAAGAATTTAGAAAACCTTTCAAAAGAGCAGTTGCTTTATTTGCTTGAGCAATATTATGATGCGCATTTCCATACCAGCGTTGCAATTACTTCTGTGGACGAATCGGAAATTACACCGGCGGAAGGAATTGAGAAGATTAAAGAATATACGGCGAAAGCATATTTCTATTTGCTGGACGAGCATCTTGGCGACAGAATTGATTTTCTGCGTGGTGTTTTGACACCGGAAGAATACAGGAAGATTGCGTTAGGAGAATAAGTAAATGAGGGATAAAGTAGAAGAGTTTAAAGCGGTTGCAAAAGAATATATTGGCGTGTTCACATGGTTCTTATTGAATGTTGCGGCGATTGTACTGATCGTTTTTGTTGGTGCATATGCTACGTTTCTGAAACCAATTTTAAACGTTGTTTTTGCGTTCAGGAACGAAACATTGACCATTTCGATGATATTTAACGATGCTGTGAAGATCTTTCTTTTGTGTCCGCTTTCGCTTTTAGCAGGTATGTTCTGCTTGACTTTTCCAAACGACATAGAGAAAGGAGATGAAGATGATTGAGTGAGGTAAATGACTTTTTAAGAATCTTGCGAAAACATTTATTTGCAGTACATCCAGACGAATTACATAATACATACACGCCGGAGGCCATCATGAAAATGTGCGAAGAAATTGCGAGTGAAATCCCGAACAAAAGATCTGGCATGGTTGTAGGTTTCGATGATGGTGAAACTTATTTCGAATGGAAGAAAAACGGCGTGCGCAGAAGATTGAGTTCAAACGATGTGATTGAAGCGTGTGAAAAAATGTGTTCTATAGCGCCTAAAGAGGAGAAAGCTAATGAGAGCGAGAATTAAACAGTATAAGCCCGGTGGGTTCTATTACGGACAAGTTCTCTTAGTATCTGGTGTCTGGAAAACTGTAACCTCTGGATGTTTTACAAAGTGGGGATGCAACAGGGAACTGGACGAGTGGGAAAAGCGCCATGAACTTGAGTTTGAATCACAGGAGGATGAGAAACGAAAACTTTTATAAAAAGAGTTGTATTGCTGGTTTCTATTCTGACGATTTGGAGTATTGCAGCGAAACATGTAAATCCTTTGTTCGTTCCAGCACCGAAAACTGTGTTTGTCGATCTAATTTCTATGATTAAGACAGGACAACTTGTAAAAGCAATAAGATACTCATTTCTAAGAATTACGATCGCCACATTCGTTTCTGGAGGAATCGCATTTCCAACGGCACTTCTAGTCTATAATTCAAAAATCGCAAAAGACATTTTAAACCCCATTATTGGAATTATGAGATATATTCCGGTCACAGCGTTCTATCCGCTTTTAATTATGTGGTTCGGAATTGGAGAAATTATGAAGGTTGTATTCCTATTTATTGCAACTTTTGTATATATGATGCCGTCTGTTGTACTCTGCTTAGAAGAAATCAATCCGGATTTGATTGATACTGGGCTAACGATTGGAATGAGTAAGATTCAAACAATTTGGAGAATACAGATTCCGGCGATTCTTCCAGGCGTTATGAATAGTTTTATCATGATGTACGGTATTGGATTTACATACATATCGGTTGCAGAAAGTATCAACGCCAAATATGGAATCGGTTATACAATACAGCAGTCTTCGTCGAGAGGAAGAACAGATTTAGTGTTTATGGCAATTATTGTAATTGTGATTATCAGCATTATCTTTGATTTTTCTGCAAAATGGTTAGTTAGGAATATTTTTAAATGGAGATATATTGATGATTGAACTAAAGAGTTTATATACCGGATATAGCAGAGACAAACCATTGCTGCAAAATTTTAATTACAGGTTTGATAATAAAATCTACGGAATTCTAGGGGAGTCTGGATGTGGGAAAACCACTCTTTTAAGAACAATCGCAGGATTAGCAAAACCTTTAAGTGGAGACGTATTAGTAAACGGAGAATATGTTACTAAAGCAAGTAAAAATAACGTTTACATGATGCATCAAAATTACACGTCGTTTGATTGGCTGAAATGTCTGGACAATATCCTTATCGCTAAGAAAGTAAAAGGAAAAGTAACGACCGAGGATGTTAGCAAAGCAAAAATGATGATGGATGTCGTAGGTTTGAGCGGAAACGAGTATAAGTATCCGAAGCAGTTGTCTGGCGGAATGCGACAAAGACTTGCGCTTGCCAGAACGTTGTTTATGAGTCCAGAAATTTTGCTTATGGATGAGCCGCTATCTGCGTTAGACGTGGATACGAGATGTAGGATGCAGGATCTTATTATGGATCAGCACCAAAAAACGAGTAATACGATAATTATGGTCACGCATAGTGCGGAAGAAGCCAAAAAAATGTGTGATCTGATTATAAAATTTTAATGTCTAGGAGGACAGAGATGGGATTTAAAGATTTTTTTGTTGAACGAGTTCCAGAAGAAAAATTGGACGAAGAATGCAATTACGATGTTGAGGATGAAACCATCCCGGTAGAGCTTGATTCGGTAAATACCGATTCGCTTATTGAGGATGTTTACACTCAAAACGAACTTCTTGATAAGTCTAAGTCGATTTTTAAAGTTGAAGACTTAATCAATTCCCTTCCAAAAGAGATGGTTACTGAAACAAAAAGAACATCAGTTTTGGCTACACTGGGAGTTTTCGGGCTTACAGTTACAGATGTGAATCTGGATGGAGAAAAAAGAGTTGAGACATTGAAAAGTGTTCTTGAAAAAATTCTGATCGATGGAAATGACGAAATTTCCAATAGAGATTCTGAAATCGAGGATCATAAAAAGGAAATCGCACGCCTAGAAAAAGAAGTTTCGGATAAGAGAGCAGAAATGAAAGATTCTGAAACTATTATCAATGCGGAGATCGGAAGAATTTCTGGACTAATTAAATTTGTTGAAGGAGGAGCGGAATAAGTGGAACTTGGAAAGTTAATTTTTGCCGTAGTCGTATTTCTCATTATTTTAATCTTCATCATGTTTCCGGAAGCAAGAACGTTATTTTCCGGGATTACAAGGGTGTTTATTAAGGATATGGCATCGACTCCAGAGGGAGCTGCAGCCATTTACAGTGAAAAAATCGATCAAGCGCAGGACAGATATAACAAAGCGGATAACGCTTATCGAATTGCCGCCGGGAAACTGAGTAATGCGCAGAGAGATATGAAAAATCTGAAAGCAAAGCTGGAAAAGGTCGAATCGGAATGTGAATCACTTGTAAAGGCTAATAAGATGGATCTGGCTCAGTTAAAGGCGGACGAACATGAGGAAATTATTTCTGATATTGAACGTTACAAGGAGCTGATTAAAGCTTACGAAGATGCCGCCAATACAGCAAAAGAAGCGCAGGAAATGTGCGAGAAGAATCTCAGAAAGCTGAAACGCGAGAGCAAAGAAGTAGTTGAAAACATGAAGGTGAAAAAACAGTTGCAGGAAGTCTACGACGATATGGACGAGCTGAAAAGTGTTACAGCCACAGATAAGCTGTTGGATACAGTTCGTGATAAAAACAAGGACCTTGACGCGATTGTAGAAGGTTCTAAGGTGGTACACAACAACAAAATGTCTACAAAACTTTCAAAAGCAGAGGTTGAAGCCAAGAAAAATAGCAGCAACGCCTACTTAGAAAGTTTAAAGAAAAAATACAATAAATAAGGAGAAAAAAGGAAATGAGTAAAAGATTTAGACTTACGAAGGCTTCGAAAATTCTAATCGTATTTTTAATCGTGGCTTTAATTGGCGGAGGTGTTTTTGCCGGATTGAAAACTGGTTTTATTAAGACCAAGACTGCCGCTTCTAGCGATGCGAAGGAAAACGTCGTAGCAGCTAATAAGGACACATCCTCTAATTCCGGAACATCATCCAGTGAAAATTCTACGAAAAAGACCGACGGAGACACAACAATCAATCTGTCTTTGGATGAATGGACGGGCTGGAAGTCCATTATCGATGGCAACCAGGGATTAACTACGCAGCCCGGATCTATCTACGATAAGCTTGGTATCAAAGTAAACATCAACATCATCAACGACGCAACACAGTCTAGCAACGCTCTTATTAAAGGCGATCTGAATGCTGCGGGTTATACGATCAATAGAACAGCATTCCTGTCCCAGAAATTTACTGATGCCGGAAAAGAAGTGGTTATGCCATTTATCACAAACTATTCCAACGGTGGCGACGGTATTATTGCAAAATCCTCTATTCAGTCTGTGAACGATCTTGTTGGCGCAAAGATTGGTGTTCCAGAATTTTCAGAAGCGCAGACTCTAGTTGTTTGGTTTGTGAACAATTCTGATCTGTCTGATGAGCAGAAATCTGAGATTATTGACAATCTGGTTTTATTCTCCACTGCCGATGATACAGCAAAGGCGTTCTTCGCTGGACAGGTAGATGTGGCCGCTACATGGGAACCTTATCTGACTCAGGCTCAGAATATGACTGATGCACATGTTTTATTTAGTACGGCAAGTTCTACGAATCTTGTAATGGACGGCATTCTGTTTGACAAGGAATTCGCAGAAGCACATCCAGACGTTGTGGAAAAGTTTATTCAGGGTGCATTAGAGGCTTCTTCTATGTATGATACCGAGTTTGATGCCGTAAGAGAAGTAATGCCGATGTTCAACACTGCATCTGACGAAGATATTATTGCAAGTACAAAAACAGCAAAACTGACAACATGGAAGGATAATTCTGATCTGCTGAATGGTACAGCAAAAACGATTTATTCGGATATGTGCAACGTATGGACTTCTATTGGAGAAAGTGTGAATGCAAGCCTTGTAGATGCAATTTTCGACGACACATATATCGATGCGATTGCGGACAACTTCAATACAACAGAAGTATCCAACACAGAAACTGTGAAAGTGACAGAAGAGAATAAGCAGACGATTGAGGATACTCAGGCGCTTCTGAGCGGTTCCGCATCTGTAACTTTTGAAAAGAATACCGCGAAGTTTTCTGATTCTGCGAGTGCATCCGAAGAACTGGATAAGTTCATTAACATCGCAAAAGTTCTTGACGGCGCAATTATTGAGATCGCCGGTAATACCGACCCAAATCCAAACTCCGATCCGTTAGACGAGTATAATAAAAAGCTGTCTCTTCAGAGAGCGGAAGCGGTCAAGAATTATTTCATCATGAACGGCATTTCTGTTGACAGAATTGTAGTTGTTGGAAACGGTTCTAGCAATCCGGTTGTCGATAATGATACAGAAGAGCACAGAGCAATGAATAGACGCACAGACGTGTCATTCAAGATCATTGAGTGAGGAATTACGGCATGATCGTTCTAAATATTGGAGTTTTTATCTTAGTCCTCTTCGGATGTTTTGCAGCTGGTTTTATTGTCGGTAAGCGCAAAAATAAATAATTTTTAGGGTTGGCTGGTGTCATAGCTAGTCAGCCCATTCCGATTTTGCCGGATTCCCGACAAAACGTAGATATAAGTAAACGAAATCGTTCTTTCATTTGGAAATTAGAACGGCAAGAAAGGAGACAAACAATGGGATACTATTATTTCCCCTTAGAAAAAAGGAATGTAAGAGATTTTGCGTCAAGTTGTAAGTACATTATAATGTCAGAACCAAATAAGCCAGTCCCTGAAAACGGCATGAAGAGAACTACGGCAGAACAGAATAAAAAATACAAAGAAGACATAAAAAAATACGAGGAGTGTATTTCGGCGCTTGAATCTGGTCATGTGAATTTGTATAACAATAAAATTCGTACCAATTGTACAGATGATTTTGCAGTCAGAATGTTGTTTGACGGTATTCCTGAATATAATAGAGTATTTTACATAGAGCCATTACAAAGTGAACAGGATGCATATCGTAAATATTATGTATCAGAGTTTCGAGTAGAAAAAGAAATTAAGACTACTGATGAATTGCTTGAGAATATTGTAGAACATTACGATTATTTCAATTTAGAGGACAAGATATTTTACAATGGAACATTAGGCAATCCTGGTTACAAAGAAAAAGCATTTGAAATATTGGATAAGCTCAATAAAATGACTAAGAGTAAACATTACTTATGTGATATGATTCATCCTTTTGATGGCGGATATTCATTCGATCCTGCCAAAGTAACAAGTTTTTACGACTTAAAAAAGGCACATGATTATGCAAAAGAGTTGATTAATACTGGAATTGTTCAGTTGCATGATATTTCAAATTCATATTTAGGGCGTTTCATTGAAAGATTATTGAGACTGAAATGGTTTGATTTTGCATTAGAAGTAATCAATCATGTGGTTGGCAATGATGAGATAGTTAATGAGATTAAGAAAAATCAGTTCATTAAACCTCTTTTATCTGAAATGACAGATGATTCAAATGCTAAAGAGATTCTGAAGCTGCTTGGCATGACATCTAATGTGCTTACTCTTATTGTAGAGGAAGATTATGATGATGGATATAGTACAAGAGAAGTAAAAAGAAAAGAGTTTTCTGATATGGGAGAATTAAGATCATATCTGATTATAGAGTATAAGATGCCGTTTGAAATGGCGAGTAAAGATATTGATGATTTATATTGGGGTGATTACACGTTCAATGTAGAACAAAAGGAGAATAATTAATGGCTGATAAATTAATTAATAAGCAGTTGGTAGACATTGACGAATTATTACAGTTTCTATCAGATAGTGGATTTGATATTAATGATGGAGTTTGGAATAAACACGAAATGTCATTAAGAGAAGTGTTTGATGAGTATAAGAAGAATACTATTCCAGACGTAGAAATTGGACAGACTGTATGGGTTATTAACAGAGATTATCATGATGTATATTCAATCAAAGAATGTCATGTATATAAGAAACAGATTAGAGCAAGATATACGTTTTCTGTAAGAGGTAGACATTGTTATTGCGGAACTTTCACGAAAAACAGTATTGGCAAGACTGTATTCTTTTCAAAAGAAGCTGCTATCGAGTCGTTAAAGGGCAAGGAATATGAGTTGGAAGAGTGAGTATAAATTATGAGTTTTAATGTAGATTTTAGTTCGATTAGAACTGTCAGAGTGCATAAGCAGCAATTTGATGCAATAGACAACAAAGCAAATGTTGTAATGTTGACCTGTATTGAAGATGGTAGAGTTATTCCTTTTAATAGAGCAGATAGTGAAAAGGATAAAATTGAGCGTCTTGAAAGAAACAGAAAGTGAAGCAAAGAAACTCGCATTTCTTTTGGACACAACATATAGTGCATAAAATATAATAATATATATAACATATCGAGGTGGATTTGCATGAAACAATTAAAAATTGAAATTCCGTCTGGTGCAAATGAGATTATTCATACACTCCAAGAAAAAGGATACGAAGCATATTTAGTTGGCGGATGCGTCCGTGATAGCATTTTGAAAAGATCAATTCATGATTATGATATTACAACATCTGCCACACCTGATGAGACGCTTGAAATATTCAAGGACAAAAGAATCATTGAAACTGGTTTACAGCATGGAACAATAACCATTGTCGTTGATGGCGAACCATACGAGGTAACAACTTACAGAATTGATGGTAATTATTCTGACAATCGCAGACCAGACAAAGTGACTTTTACAAAAAGTCTTAAAGAGGATTTAAAGCGTAGAGATTTTACAATTAATGCTATGGCATACAATGATGAAGTTGGTCTTGTAGATCCGTTTAATGGCGTGGAAGATATAAAGTATCACAAAATTCAGTGTGTTGGTAAACCAGAAGATAGGTTTGCTGAAGACGCTTTGAGAATTTTACGTGCCGTTAGATTTGCTTCTCAGTTAAATTTTGTTCTTGAACCAAATACAGCTTATGTTTTGCATAAGATGTATCGGAATTTAGAGAGTATATCAGCTGAGAGGATAAATAGTGAGTTCTGCAAAATCGCTGCGTCAAGTGATTTTTGCGTACAGATGGTTTTATATAGTGATGTATTATCATTGTTTATTCCTGAAATAAAAGATATGTTTGATTTTCCACAGAATAATCCATATCACATCTATGATGTATGGGGACATACAATTCATGCAGTAGAAGCATATTTTTGTGATTGTGAAGAAGACTTAAATCCAATAGATTTAATTACATCATTAGCAGTGTTCTTTCACGACATAGGGAAGCCACATTGTTATCAGGACGGAGAAGATGGTGTCAGACATTTTAAAGGGCATGGAAGAGTTGGTGCTGATATGACAGATGGGATTATGAAAAGACTCCGTTTTGATAATGATACAAGAGAAAAGGTTGTGCAGCTTGTCTATTATCATGATGCAACTTTTGAAGTCGGTGAAAAGTATGTCAAGAGATGGCTCAACAAGATTGGAGAAGAACAATTTAGAAGACTATTGAATGTTCGTAGAGCAGATATTAAAGCACAAGCATATATAGAACAGGATAGTAGGCTTCAGAAAATTGACAATATCGAAAATATCTTAGAGGAAGTTTTACAGAAAGATGAATGTTTCTCATTGAAAGATTTAGCTATCAATGGCAAGGATCTGATTGAGATTGGATATAAGCCAGGAAAAGAAATAGGAAATACACTGAATTGTCTTTTACAATTGGTAATTGAAGGTGTGTATCCAAACGAGAAAAGTGAGTTACTTAAATATGTTAAGATGACAAAAGAAAAGAATGGATGCAGTTAGGAGAGAATTATAATGGTTAGATTATTTTCACATACAGATCTTGACGGAATCGGCTGTGGTATTTTGGCACAACTCGCATTTGGCAAAGATAATGTAGAAATTTCATATTGTGATTATGACAATATTGATTCAAGTGTAAGAGAATATTTGGAAACGGAGCAGGATAACACAATTCCAATTTATATTACTGATATTCGTGTGAATGAAGAAACTGCCGAATTATTAAATAAGAGAGGCAATGTCAAGTTATTAGACCATCACCCAACAGCTCTTGGATTAAATAAGTATGATTGGTGTGATGTAGTTATCGAAGATTCTAAAGGAATTAAAACATCGGGAACTATGTTGTTTTATCATTGGTTAGGTATGAATGGTTGTCTGAGTGAAGAGTTAGAGAATAATAAAGCGTTAGAGAGATTTGCTGAATTAGTAAGAGACTATGACACTTGGAGATGGTCAACTCTCGGTGATGACGGAATTATCTGCAAGCAGGTCAATGATTTATTATATCTTTATGGACGTGATGATTTTGTTCGTTGGTGCATTTCTGAAATTCATGATGAAGTATTCCCAAGATTATATGCAAAAGATGAAGTTGTATTAAAAATAAAGCAGGATGAGATTGACAGATATATCGAAGAAAAAGATAAGACAATGTTCGCAAATACAGTGTGCGGTAAGGTTTGTGGATTTGTATTTTCTGATAGATATGTTAGCGAATTAGGAAATCGGCTTTGCAAGATGCATCCTGAAATTGATTATGTGGCAATGATTGATATTGACGGCTGTACTGTTTCTTACAGAACTGTTAAAGAAGATATTGATCTTGGAAAAGATGTAGCAAGCTTATTTGGCGGTGGTGGACATCCGAAAGCTGCTGGATCTAAATTTAGTCAGGAGATCAAGTTGAAAGTAGCAGAGAATATCTTCGAATAGTCTGTCAGAAAGGAGAAATTATGTATCAGAACTGTTGTAGAAAGTGTGGAAGCGTTGCACTTCATACAGAAGTAAAAGGTAATAATACAGGATTGTATTGTGATGATTGTGGTGCTTATGTAAAGTGGCTCAGCAAAGATGAATTGAGAGCTTTTGAATATTCAATGCGAGAAGCTACAAAAGAAGAGCATGAATCTGTTAATAAATATATTCAGAGTATCAGCAAGCCAACAGGTGTAAATCTATTTGATAATTCTACTATTGTTGAACGATTGGAAAGATTTGTTGAAGAAATAGATAAGGAAATTGATTGTGAATATGAGAAACGAGCAATTTCTGTAGAAGATAATGTTAGGAAAAATGCATATTGTTATGCGTTAGAAAAATGTAAATCTGCGATTGGTAATATTTTATACGGTAGAGAATTTAATGACTTAGGAGAATGACAATATGGGACAGTTAATTGATAAGACAGTATTGCGAAAAGAATTGTCCAAGCTACCATCCGAAATGGGCTTTGTAAGAAAGTCAGATGTAATGCAAATTCTTGGCAACCAGAAATGTGTTTATGATGTAGAAAAAGTTGTAAAAGAATTAGATGAATGGACTTTCAATGCAAATGTAGACATTGGTGATGGTACTATGATGAGTCACAATTTAATTGTAAGAGATAATGCTGTTGATATTGTAAGGAAAGGTGGATTATATGAAAGTAACGTTTCTTTCAAAAATAAAAGAAAGCGGGTGATAAAGTGAGAGACGCGACTAAAGAAGAGAGAGAATCTGTTGCCAAATATATCGATAGTATCAGTGTTTCAACCGGTTTGAATTTTTTCGATCTAGTAGATTCTGATACGAGCGAAAAGTCGAAAAACAGTCTTGGAACCGACATGAAGTCTTGCGACGACACCATTGAATCGCCTCGAAGAGTAGAAGTGAATCTCTATCAGGAAATTCAGAAAACATTTCCGGAAATTCTGGTAAAGGATTTATCGAAAAACGAACGTATTTGTCCTGTTTGTAATGGCATTGGCATGAAACTGACAAACAATGTATATGGAATCAAAGGTGATACTTCTGAGATTGGACGAAAAATGCTTTTTCCATATAAACATCAGGCCCTGTCATTTTGTCAGTCATGTTTTAACGGCGTACAAAGATTGTGTCCGTATTGTGGCAAACCATATGTGAATCAATCGTATTTACATTGCGATTGTGCCGGTCAGAAAAATGCGGACAAAGAAAAGAGAATAAAAGAGTGGAACGAAAAGTTTTCTAAGGCAGTCGAGGTCGATGAAAAAGATGTAGACACAATGCTGTATTGTGAAGAATTTGATGAATATTATGATTCCACGGATGACTTTTTTGACGATTATGCCGCGAATTATAGTGACGGTGGATATGAAAGACCTAGAGTGTTATGGGTAACGACTGTTGAGAAAATACATATCGACGCAGCAGATGTTACGGCTAATGCTTGCGAATATTTGCACGAAGACGCTTATGACCAATGTGATATCGGATCTTTGCAGAAATTGCTTGATGCGTGGTGTAAAGATCAATATGGAGCAACTACCTATTTTCCGTCTTTTAAACAGTATGTTCTGATTGATTGGAGCGGATATAACAAAGGAGGAGAGTGAATATGAAAATTACTATTGATCTGGAAAATTTAGAGAATCTTGTGCAGAATTCCATCGAGGAAAATATTGAGACTGTTGTGAGAAACCAAGTCGATAATGTTGTAAGGAAAATGGCGGAAGAAGTAGCCAAAGGCGCAATTGAAGACAAAGTTTCGGAAAATTTTCAGCGATTTGTCGATGAGTATATTGCAAACACCAAAATTAAGATTGGTGGCGGTTATTGGGACGACTCTGATGTGCGCGAATACACTGTTGAGGAGTATATCAAAAAGCAGCTCAAAGAAAAACTTGAATCAAATTCTCTTAGGGTTAAGGCGGCTAAATATAATAGCGAATATAAGAATGTAACGTTCGAAGAGTATATTAAAAGTCAATTTGATTTCAACGAGGAAATTAAGAAAGCCGTAGACGAATTTACAGATGGCATTCGTAAACAGGTAAATTGCGCCATGAAGGAAGCTTTTGACAATTCTACGAAAAATATGTTATCAGCCACCGTCCTTAATATTCTAAATGCAAATGAGACTTATCGAAAACTTGAAAACAATATCAAGTGTATTGCGGATAAACGAGAATAAAAAGATATGGAAGAAGAAATTTACGAAGTAGATTATGAAAGTTGCCCATACTGCGAGTCTACATATTATGAAAACGATACGGGATACAGAGAATATGGATGTTCCCTCTGGACTGGAAATGCAGATGACAACGTGTGCGTCGGAGGATATTTAGAAGATGGATGTCCGCTTGCATTTAGATACTGGGTAGAGGAGTAATTGTATGAAGTTGGGAAAGCTGATAAAAGTTGGAGAAATTCGTGCTTGCGGAGATTTTTCTGAAATGCTCGAAGTTGCAAAAATGCTCGAAGATCGTGGTCTTGCAGTTGTAGAAGATGATGAAAGCGACTGCGGTTGGGGAAATCTGAAAGTATGGCACGTTCTAAAGAAAAGAAACAATGCTTGAAACTAATTTTTCGTTGATTTGGATACTAGATCGATAACAAGCGGTTTAAATAATAGAGTGCAAAATAAACGGAAGTAAAGGTTGAAATATAAAATGAAATCTGAAAAAGAAAAATTAATGAAAGTAATTGAAGGCGTAAAGTCCATTTCAACGTCTCTGCAACTTATTATAATAGTTCCGTTGCGATTCAAACCTGAAATTGAGAATTTAAAAAAGGTGGCAAATGATTGTGGGTGTGATATTGATGTAATTGGAATTCCAGAAAAATCCAAGGATGACGACAAAACTATCTACGTTGTTCCAATTTCGAATGACGCGCCTAAGATTATTTATGAAATTAAATGAAGGAGTCAATCATGAAAGAAGAAAACATTGGTGTATTAAGCGCAGGTGAGCGTTTCGACTTCAAGGGTTTTGAATGGATTGTTCTTGACAACAACGTTGACGGTGGTGTTCTGGCAGTTATGGCATACGCTTGGAACAATGAAGAGTATAGCTTCGATGATCACAACTGCAGCAACTACGCAAAGTCAAGCCTGCGTAGAAAACTGCTCAATGAATTGCTTCCTATGTTGGGTGAGGATAATCTTATTCCTCATGAGGTTGACTTGGTAGCCGACAACGGAGATGACCGTTACGGCACAGTCACAGATAGAGTTTTCATCCTGAGTTGTGATGAATACAGAAAGTACCGTAAGCACGTTCCACTTCTCCCTGAATGGATGTGGACTTGCACACCTTGGTATATCTCAGACGCCGGGGGCGGTCACTACGTTCGCCACGTGAGTACGGACGGTTGTCTGTACAGCCACTATGCGCACAGCAGCTTTGGGGTTGCCCCGGCTTGTGTATTTAATCCGAAGAATCTTAAATTGCACCGTCAGGTGCAAATGGTGGAGCGTAAGGAGAATAAAAATGGAATGGATTAAATGTGAACTAGGACAAATGCCAGAAGATGACGATAGGTATGCTGGCAGAAAAATTATCAAAGTGCTTGTAACAACCGATACAGGAAATGTAACGAAAGCACAGCGCGAATTGTTTAAAGAAGAATGGTATTGGGCAAGAATTGGCAGAGCGATCGCGTGGATGCCATTGCCTGAACCATATAGAGAATAAGCAAGTAGCGTCGAGACGATTAAATAAAAATTGAAAGGGGACGGGCTTCTCGGCGAATATTTTGGAACCGATCCGAAGTGATAAAAATTGGATACCTGGACGTGTAGGTTGTGGATATTTTAAATGGTCTTAAAATGTGAGGAGGTGGAGATCTGAATGGAATATTTTTTAATTGCGCTTGTTTTTGCTTTTGCAGTTTTGTGATTTTAGAAGTGCGTGACGTAGAGGATTGAGAATGGCCAGAACAAAACTGATATGAATGAGGAATTTGATGAGTTCCTTAAAGAGACTGGATATAGTAAAGGAGAGTAAATCATATGAAGAAGAAAATTTTGGCAGTTGTATTAGGACTAGCATTATGTTTTGGAATGACTGGCTGTGCATCGTGGAACAGAATGGTGACAGATATAAAGAGCGATGTGAATGGTGGTATGCAGAGAACAATTACTGTATACACGGCAGACGGCAAAGAACTTGCAACATACGAGGGCAAGATTGATATTGAAATAAATAATGGTGGATATGTCAAGTTTGACTTTGATGGAAAGAGATATATTTATTACAACTGCTTTGTAGAAAGCATTGCGAATATTGATTAGTGATTACTAAGAATACGAAGTTTCCTTTGGAAAATAATACATTGAAAGGAGCGTGAGATTTGCTGCAGCATTAAATCTGGATTTGCTCTGAGTAAGAAATGGAAGAAAATTATAAAATTTACAATGATGATTGTTTTAAAATTATGCAACAATTGATTGATGATGGAGTCACGGTGAATGCAATCATTTGTGATCCTCCGTATGTAATCAATTATGCTGATTGGGATAAAGAGTTTAATATGCCTCTTGTGATTAAGTTATGCTATCAGTTATTGAAAGAAAATGGTAATCTGATTTTATTTCAGGGTTGGTCAAATGTAGCAAAAACAATATCTTTGCTTGATGAAAATTTTCAAATTCAAAATTGGATTGCATGGGATCGTATTAAAGGGCGCGGCGCAAATAAAAATTTTGTTTCAACAAGAGAAGATATTCTTTGGTATTGCAAGGGCAATAATCCTACATATACAAAAATTTATTCCAATATTCCAAAGAAAACAGGTGGTTTAGGCAAAAAGAATGGTCAAGAAAATAGAGCACTAACAAATGTTTGGTACGATATTTCGCCTATAGTTCCGTGGAGTTCTGAAAGAAATGGACATCCAACGCAGAAACCATTGCAGTTGATGGAACGATGCGTGACAATTTGGACAAATAAAGGTGACACAATACTTGATTTTACAATGGGTAGTGGAACAACTGGCGAAGCTGCACTGAAACTTGGTAGAAAGTTCATTGGCATCGAACAGGATCAAAAGTGGTTTGAAGTTGCCAAAAATAGATTGGCAGGTGATACCATTTGTTAGAGATTAACAAAATATACAACGAAGATTGCCTTGAAGGAATGAAAAAGATCGATGATAAGTCGGTCGATTTTATCTTCACGGATCTTCCGTTTTCAACAACCCAGAATTCATGGGATGTGTTAATTCCATTCGAGCTGTTATGGGAACAGTATGAGAGAATCATCAAAGATAATGATTGTATTGCATTATGGGCGCAATCACCATTTGATAAGAAACTCGCTTGTAGCAATGAAAAGCTATATCGCTATGAATGGATTATCGAAAAGACCAAAGCAACTGGTCATCTAAATGCTAAGAAAATGCCTATGAAGGCACACGAAAATGTCTTGATTTTCTATAAAAAACTCCCTACTTACAATCCACAAATGACAGAAGGACATACGCCTGTTCATTCTTATACAAAGCATACGACAGATGGTAATTGTTATGGTGCTACAAAGATCGGTATTTCAGGCGGTGGTAGCACACAAAGATATCCAAGAGATGTTCTGCGGTTAAAGTGGGATACTCAGAAAAGCAGTTTGCATCAGTGTCAAAAACCTGTTGAAGCGTGTGAGTATTTTATCAAGACCTACACAAATCCAGGAGATTTAGTTCTTGATTCATGTGCAGGAAGTTGCACAACTGCAGTGGCAGCTTTGAATACAGGTAGAAATTACATATGTTTCGAGAAGGACAAGGACATTTTTGAAGTTGGAAATAAAAGGCTAGTTGATTATAAAGGAGAGAAAAATGACCGAGAAAGAAAAAATATTAGAATATATTAAGAAACCAGCATTGACAACAGCGAGAAACAGTATGGGATGTGATGAAAATTGGTATAATTCATATTTTGCAATCAAAGAGACTTTTTCGATTGAAGAAATTTATTCTATGTCTGATAAGGAAGTAGCGAATCTTGTAAGACTTGGAGATTCAATGTCGGAAGCATTGTATTAAAAACGAGAATAATGAAAGGAGACGAGGTTCGTGTACACAAGAAGGAATTCCTTACTCCAAGTAATTAATGAAATATATGGGTTCAAAGTCTCGTATAGTTGATAACATTTTACCGATTATTAAAGAAAGATTGCGAGATTATAATATCAAAACATATATAGAGCCATTTTGCGGCGGCTGTAATGTAATCGACAAAGTTCAATGTAATATAAAAATCGCTTCTGACAATCATAAATATCTTATTGAAATGTTCAAGAATCTAAATCAGATTCAAAATCTCCCAGAATTTATTACAAAAGAACATTACTCAGATGTAAGAGAGTGCTTTAACAAAGGATTATCCGCATATCCTGATTGGTATATTGGAGCGGTTGGTTTTCTCTCAAGCTATAACGGAAGATTCTTTGATGGCGGTTACTCAGGTGTTGTACATACGAAAGCTGGAACTGAAAGAAATTATTATGATGAAGCTAAGAGAAATTTGTTAGAGCAGATTCCAAGGTTAGAAGATATTCAGTTCCAATGTGGAGATTATGAAGAGTTATATTCTGACAAAGTTGACTGCTTATTTTATTGCGATATTCCTTATAAGGGCACAAAACAATATGGATCAAGTAAGAACTTTGATTATGATAAATTCTGGAATTGGGCTGAGAAGATGAGCGAGAAAAATATTGTCTTAGTCAGTGAGCATGAAGCTCCTTCTGGATGGGAATGTATTTGGCAACAGGAAGTTAAGAGAACGATTGACAATACAAAGCGAGTTAAAGCAGTAGAAAAGTTATTTGAAATAAGAGAATAAGTAAATACAAAGACAACTGTTGGGCAATTCAATTGTCTCTAAACCCTTGAGATTGCAGTAAACTCAAATACGATGGATTGTCCGGTTGGTCATATGAGCATCGAAGACTTTTTGGAAACTGCGTAACAAGGCGAGATTGAGGAGTAAGGAAGAATGAAGAATAAAATTGTAGGAATTGTTATGGCTTTAGGTCTTACACTTGCAATGGTCGGATGTGGAGACGGATCTACTGTGGCTGTTTCTGCAAATGAAGCAGAGACGGTTGCAGTAACATATGAGGCTTTGATGTACGATAATTTGGGGAATAATTTTCTGAACTTTACCGGCAACAGCTTCACAATCGAACCAAATAAAGTGAAGCAATGGGGCTGGAATACGGATGGCAGTTGGACAAGCTGGTATGAGACAAGTTCCGTCGTCACGATCGGTATTGATGAAAATTATGTTCAATCGTGTGGCAGCAGCGTGTTATTTAAGGATACACGTTTGGAAATGCTAGATATTCCAAATGAATTAAACACAAAAGAGGCATCAAGAGAAGACGGCTATGACGTATCTGTGAGCGGCAGACCGATTGGTACATATTATGGATTGAAAAATTGGTGGTATGACATGCGTGAGAAAGGTCAGCATGGACAGAAGCTGATTCTTATCCAGTCTCAGGATGGATATAACATTGGAGCATTTATGGGAAACGATGTTACTTGGGAGGTTGAAGAAAATCTTCCAAAAACGACAAAAATCATGATAGATGGACTTCCTCTTTATATTCACAGATGTAATTTTACCATTATCGATTCTAAGCTTATTACCGAGTAGAGGATGGTTTCAGATGGAGAATATATATGTGACAGCTATGAAGAATGGCAAACAGGTTCGAGTGAAATACCGAAATAAGTGCGAAGATTATTCTGGCGGCTGGTGGTCTGAAGAACTTTGGATTTATGATCCAGAAACTAATCGTTTCCGATGTTATTATCCGGATTCTAATTTTGAAAAGGGATTTTTCACACTTCACGACGAAGACGCAGCGAACTTTATCATGGCGGAAACTGTTAGGCTTGCAATCGACAGTTATAACAGCGAATTAGTAGATGTAGAAGATATCATCATTGAGGACGCGGGAATCCCAGTTAGCTCACGATCCATCGTTGAAAAGGCGATTGAGAAAATAAAAACAATGACCGACGAAGAAATCATTCGGAGGGTATTTAGCAGTGTAGTAAGTTAAAAACTACAATATATAGTATATAAAAATTAAGAAAGGACAAAAAGTATGTATACGGAGCAGAATAGGGGCTTTACTGTGATAACAAACTTTGGATGTGATTGTCGCTGCAAATATTGCATTACAAAACATCATCCAATTTTACAAAATGCAGTAACAGATAAAGATAAAATAGATTGGGAATATTTAGAAAAATGTATTTCTGAATCTGATGCACCAACCGTAAATCTATCAGGCGGTGGAGATCCGTTTTATAATTGGAAAGAAAATATTGACTTCTATAATCGGGTATATGAACTTGCTCATAAATACGGTAAGAAGCTGGATATACATACTCGTATCCTTCCTGATGATATGGAGTTGATAAAGAAATTTAGGAAGATCGCTTTGAGTATTGAAGCGTACGATACAAAAGCAATAGAACGATTGAAGAATATTCTTCCTGAGATTGAGAAAACAACAAATCTAAGAGTCGTTAATGTGTTAAATGAGAGAATGACCACAGAAGATTGTTTCGATTACATAAACAAAATGCACAACATTGGTGTAAAGCAGATTACATTCAGACAAATGTTTGGCAACAAAAATGCATATCAGAACTTCTTGAAAATCAAAGATTCTATCAACGTTTCAGGCGTTATGTTCTTGCCAGATGGCGAATATCATCATTATTATTTCACAACTAACAATAAGCTTTATCCATATTTCTTTGGCTATACAGAAAATGATAGAAAAGTATGGATGAATAAATATGAAGAAATCGAACAGTATTGTGGTTGATCCGTATTTAAATGATGATGTGTGTATAGACCGGCTGGTTGAAAATTGGAAGTTACATAATGGAATAATTATTGCGTTTGATTTTGATAATACGGTTTTTGATTATTACAACAAAGGATACAAATATGACAAAGTAATATCTTTGTTGAGAGAATGTAAGAGTATGGGATGTACATTGATTCTTAGTACGTGTTGTTACGAATCAAAATACGAATTTATGGAGAATAAATGTATAGAGGTCGGAATTAGTGTTGATTACATAAATCAGTCTCCGCCTTACATTCCTTTTACTGGCAACAAAATCTATTACAATATAATGCTTGATGATAGAGCTGGCCTGAGTGCTGCTTATAAAATTTTGTATGAAACAAAGGAAAGAATTAAAAATGAAACATTTTGAATTAGTAAAGGAATATGCTTATCCAAGCGGTAGTGTTTACGTACTTTATAACAAGGAGAAGAATTTCTATATTGAAACAACTTCAATGCAGGATGTAAACACAAAAGGAAAATCTCAGGAAATTATCATGACTGATGATGTCAATCTGATTAAGAAAAATCTTGTTCCTTTTGAAGAAAAATGGCTGACAGGAATTAGTACACAGTACGGATGTCCACAACATTGTCAGTTTTGTTTAGTTCCAGAATTAGGTTTTCATGGAAATCTGTCTACGGAAGAAATGTGGGAACAGCTTGAGTTTGTATTTAATCAGCATCCACAGGTTACTAAGAGCGACAAAATCAAGGTTGGTTTTGCCCGCATGGGTGAGCCACAGTACAATTGGAAAAATATTTTACAAGTTATGAAAGATATGAAGACATATCGTGAAGGATTTACATTCTTGCCTTGTTATAACACAATTCTTCCGAAAGTAAAGGTATTTGGCAAGAGTCCGGTTGATGTATTAAAAGAAGAAGTTATGTCTGTTAAAGAATATCTTGATGGATTTATGCATATTCAGATTTCTACAAATAGTACGAATGAAGATGAGAGAAAATATTTATTTGGTGGTGCAGATGTTGTAACAATCGAAGAGATGAAGAGAGAATTTAATAATATGCCAAATAATAATAGACTCATCACTTTGAATTTTATTTGTGGAGCTGGTTGGGAACTTGATCCAAATAAGTTATATGGTCTTGATCCGAATGTGTTCTGTGTTAAGATTACGCCGCTCAATACAACAACTGCTACAAAAGAACATGGTCTTGAAGATGCAATTCAGTGGAATTGGGAGAATATGGATAAGATTAAAGAAAAGGTAGAAAGTTGTGGTTTGAAGGTGGTCGTTGATGTGGCGGCAAAAGCTGAGTTGCCACTTTGTTGTGGAAATTTAGTTCAGGATTATAAGAAAACAGCACGCTAAAAAGCGATATTTCTTTGGTTTGTAACAAGTAAGCAAGAGAACAAATATAAGAAAAGGAAAAGAGCATGAACAGAATTACGATTAATGGCAAAACTATCACTTGCTCAGGAAACAATGTAGTTATTAGGAATGGGAAAGTAATTATGGATGGCAATACTATTCAGAAATGTAGTAGTGGTGATATTAGAGTAGTTATTGAGGGAGATGTAAATAATATTGATTGCGATGTCTCAGTAACAGTTCGCGGTAATGCAAGAATTGTTAATTGTGGTGGAAGCTGCGAAGTGAGCGGTAATGTCGATGGATACATTGATGCAGGCGGTTCAGTAACTTGTGGAAATGTATCTGGAGATATCGATGCTGGCGGCAGTGTTAAGTGTAGAAAATAGGAGAATATTACAATATGAAGATTTTAGCAATCGTATTATTTGTTATAGTTATGCTATTTGTAACTCTGATGTTTGGTTATTGTATTGCAGACATCTGTAAGCCGTTACAAAAATTATATTGCAAAATTGGTTGGCATTGTCATATGAAAGATTATATTTATGAAGGTTTTGATGGTGCGTCAGAACATTGTAAATGCAAGTGGTGTGGCTATAAAGGCATGGTAGATAGTCAAGGAAATTTATTTTAAAATTTGGCAATAAAATTTTGGTTTCTTGAGGAGGTGCTCTATTGGAATTAAACAGAGAAATAAGGATTATAAATGCAGATGAAAACGCGTCAGAATCAGAACAATTAGAAGCATTTAATATTCTTTAAAGAATTGTTCGATACAGATATACGAAATAATGATGGTGGATATAGAAGTATCTATGATGTATTTTCAGAAGCAAGCAAAAAGTTTCATAATAAAACAGAGAATATAATAATGTAATTACAAAACTAGGAGAATAAATCAGTAGGAAAACCACGTTTCATTCAAGAAGGTGAATTATGGGAAAATCATTAGAATTTGTAAAAGGAAGAATTGCATCAGGTCAGTGCAATGGATGTGACAATAAAAATAAAGAAGATGTCGCTATGAATAAATCAAAACACGAGGACTTGATTCGCAAAGAAGTATATTCCATCGATGAAGTCAAAGATAAAGTAAGAGATGTTTTATTTGAAAAAGATAAGAGAAACGCAAAGGTTGATTTTGATGGAGATTTGATTAAAGGTAACAGTCAAAGATACCAAACGTTTTTTACAAAAGGCTGCAAGTGTGTGGTTTGTGGAATTGAAGGTAGATATTTTGCAAAAGAAAGACATTTGCAAGACAAAGCATATCATCTGAATTTGTATGCAGTTGATGATAATGGCACAGAAATTTTAATGACAAAAGATCATATTTTACCACATTCAAAAGGTGGCGCTGATGATATTAACAACTATCAAACAATGTGTAAGCTTTGTAATGAAGCAAAAGGTAACAAACTAGAAGATTAAATTTTAGGGTGAATTCGTAGGAATTCATAATAATAATCGAGGATGGGGATTGTTATTTCGGCAGCCAAGTCAGAGTAATAGGGTCAACAAACTTTAATGCGATCACACACATGAAAGAAATTACAGTTGCGATATTTGATACCATAGGCAGCACCTCCTTCAGAAATAATACTACGCTTGCCCATGAGAATATTATTTCATTTACGGAAGGACTCTGACTTGTTAATGCTGAGGGCAAGATGAGTATATTATATCTAATTTTTGCAAAAATTCCAGCTAAAAATAAAAAATTTTACATAGAAAGGAAGTCTGAGTTCCTATAGGGTAAAGTGCGCACTACTCACTGCGGTGAGAGGAATTTGGAACAGAAGAAATTTATGGACATTTGCCGTATCAAAGAGGATACGGAATTGACGGAAGCAAACACATGCGGTTTTCACGTTGGAGATCATATCGTAATTCAGATTAAATTCGATGGTTCAAATGCTTCGTTTAGATATGATGCGGAAACCGGAAAACTCAATGCATTTTCGAGACTTCACCAGCTCGATTTTAAGAATACATTGTCTGGGTTTTGGAATTTTGTAGAATCTTTAGACGCTGATAAATTCAAAAAATATCCGAATTACGTGTTTTTTGGTGAGTGGGCGTCAAAGCATAGAGTGGTTTATAAGCCTGAATTTAGAAATATTTGGCTCATGTACGACGTTTACGATGTAGAAACGGAACACTGGCTTATTCAGGACGAAGTAAAAAAGCTGGCGGAAGAACTTGGGTTTACATATATCCATGTTTTATATGACGGAGAATTCGTTTCTTGGGATCATTGCAAAAGCTTTATGAGCCAGGTTGTATATGCCGAGACAAAGGAAGAAGGAATTGTTTGCAAAAACATGACTAGGATTAACAATGCCTCAAGAAAATATCCAGCCGTTTTGAAAATTGTAAATGACAAATTCACCGAAGTTATGAAGCGCGAAAAAGTGATCGACCCTGAAAAGGAAGCCGCAAGAGCAAACGCACAGGAAATTGTGAATCAGGTTGTTACCAGAAATCGTGTTGAAAAGGAAATTTATAAGATGCGCGACGAAGGAATTATTCCGGAGAAACTTGATCCAGAAGATATGAAATTGGTTGCTCAAAAACTTCCAAAAAGAATTTTTGACGACTGCATGAAAGAAGAAAAAGAAAGTGTTTTGGCAGGCGGAGAATTTTTTGGAAAACTTTGTAACAGCACAACTATGGGACATGCTAGAAGTATTATTTTAGGTGATCAGTAATATGAGTTGGAATCCAGTATTAAATAAGTTTGTTGAGATTAAAAATGAATACAAAAACAAGTTTGGTGTAATTACATATTCTTATGTAGAAGGATATACAGACGAATCAAAAACTTGCTTGGAAAGATGGGTAGAGGAGCTGAATAATTCGGCTCCTTGTGAACAATATCGTGAATACGAAGATATTCTTTCTTGCTTAGAGCTGAATCAGCATGGCAATTTTTTGCTTTTGAGATATGGCAGATATAGCAACGTTTATGACGGCGAAGAGGAAGCTTCTGGAGAAGATATCTGGGAAAGATATGGCGGATTTTACCGTGAGTGCAGAAGCATTGTTATTGATGTCGTAAGATGCCGGATCGTTTTATGCCCGTTCCGTAAATTTATGAATTTAAACGAGACGGAAGAAACCAGTTTGGAGAATATACAAAAGAGAATTGCAGCTGCTAAGACGGTTGAATTTTCGAATAAGCTGGACGGATCTATGCAGTCAGCAACGTGGTACAACGGGAAAATTGTTATGGCGGGAAGTCAAGCGATCAACCCAGATAATTCGTGGAGACTGCGGGATGGGTACAGAATGATCGGTGAATTGCCGGGGTATACACAAATGCTGAGAGATCACATTGGAACAACCTTTATTTTTGAATACATCTCTCTGAAAGATGCACATGTTGTCAAGTATACGAAAGAACAAGAAGGATTATATCTAATTGGAATTAGGGACAACGAATCTGGAAGAGAGTGTTCATACAAAGAAGTGTTGGAGTGCGCTAACAGGTACAATATTCCTACAACAGAGTTGTTTGACAAGACGTTGGATGTTATTTTAAGCGAATTGGACGACAAATCTTCTGACGAAGCAGAAGGTTTTGTAATCAATATTGATGGATACAAAGTTAAGTTGAAATACAACGATTATGTACATATTCATAAAGCACTATCTAAACTTTCTTCTATTAATCTAATCATTCGCTCTATTGCAGATGAGCAATACGACGATCTAATTTCAAAGCTTCCAGTTGCTTACCATGATGATGTGAAAAAAATTGCTACTATTGTGGTGAACTACATCGAAACCACTGAGAGCGCAATTAGAGAATATTATAATAAAGCACCAAAAGACAATAAGAAAAATTTCATGATTTGGATCGATAAGAATGTGCCGAAAAAATATAGAGGATATTGCAAATCGTTATATTTAGGAAAGCCATTCAATGTCATCAAATCTAACGAAAGTGGAAATCCGAAGTATTTAAAACTAAAAGATATGGGTATTTCGAATTATACCGATATATTTGCGGAGGGAACTGAATGAATAAACCTAGACTATGGATTATGTGCGGAATCAGCGGCAGCGGGAAGTCTACTGTTGCCGCTCAGATCGCAAAAGAAAATGCCAACACAGTAATTGTGTCATCGGATTCAATTCGTGAAGAGTTGACCGGAAATTATGCGGATCAGGAACATAACGAAGAAGTATTTCGTATTTTTCATGATAGGATTCGTCGCAACTTGGAGAATAAAAGGAATGTGATAGCTGATGCGACCAACTTAACTTTGAAAGCGCGAAGAGCAATCATGAATAATGTCAATGGATTAGATATCGATAAAATCTGCTATATCACCGCAAAACCATTTGTCCAGTGCAAAAAGGACAATTTAAACAGAGAACACCCTGTTCCAGAAGAGGTTTTGTCTGCGCAAATTAGGCGTTTTCAGGTGCCATTTTACGAAGAAGGATTCGATAAAATCATTATTTCGAGAAGTGCAGAATGGTATCGGCGTTACACAAAAACAGAATTTTTAAAAATGATGCGTGGTTACGATCAAAAAACGCCGTTTCATACAATGGATTTGCTGAATCATTGCATTAGTTCGTGTAATTCATTTGGAAAATATTTTAACGTTTGCGACGAATTTTTTGATGGCTTTGTAACAGGCGCAGAACTCCATGATTTAGGTAAGCTGTTTACTCAGATTTTCGACGATGATGGAATTGCTCATTACTATGGACATGCTGAATATGGAAGCTATTCTGTCTTATCCCAGATAAATATGCCAGAAACATGGAGTTATGACGATTTGCTGAATTGTTGCTTCTTGATCAATTATCATATGTTTCCTTTTGAATGGAACACAGAAAAAATAAAGAAACGTTGGAAAGAAAGATTTGGAGAATATAAATATAAGATGCTTTTAGATTTCAATGAATGTGATAAAGCGAGGTGAAAAGATGAATTATTTTATATCAGATTTACATTTTGGACATAAAAACTGCATGGCATTTGACAACAGACCTTTTAAATCAATCGAAGAGAACGACGAGACAATTATAAAAAACTGGAATAATACAGTAGAAATTGATGATGATGTATACCTGCTTGGAGATATTTCGTGGTACAACACAACAAAAACTATAGAAGTTTTTAATAATCTGAATGGGCATATACATCTAATCAAGGGAAATCATGATGGCAAGTTATTAAAGAATAAGGAATTACAGAGTAGATTCTGCGAGATTACCGATTACAAGGAACTTGATATTGGCGACGATAAGATTATAGTTCTGTGCCATTATCCAATTCCTTGCTTTAAGGATCACTACTACGGAAGCTACCATCTCTACGGCCATGTGCATACAGGTTTTGAAGATAATATGATGCGGCAAGTAAAGTATCAAATGACAGCTTTATATGATAAACCATGTAATATGTGGAATGTTGGATGTATGAAAAGTTATATGAATTATACGCCAAGAACACTGGAAGAGATCATCGAGAATGGAGAATAAATATGTGTAACCGCTGTAATTATGATTCGCCCGACAATCAGATATATGTAGATCCATTAACAAATGAATATTACTTGGATATTGAAACTTCTGAATGGGATGAATATGAGGATGGATTTGTTCATCAGAGAGAATATATTGCATATTGTCCTTATTGTGGCAGGAAGTTAGGAGAATAAATTTAAAAGTAAATTCAGGTTTCATTGGATTGTAAAGAGAGGATGTTAAACAAGGAGGTATTTAAAAATGTCTAGTTGGACTTATATCAACGGCACAGTAACGGTTTGTCCTATGGGAAGAACACAACCTGAAAAAAGATACATTCTTGAAACGGTGCTAAACCATCTGCCAAGAGTAACGGGTTCTGGAGGCGATATGGATGTATATATTATTCAGAAAAACGGTTACAACGGTCTATGCTCATGTGATGAATTTGGCGAAGTGACAAACAATTTGGTAGATAAATATGGATATAAGAGCCGCAGTAGAGGATGCTTACGGACACAAGATGAATACATTCTTGTTGTAAATGCAGCTTTAAGAGACAGGGAATTTGAAGAAATCTACAGAGAATTTATGAAGTGGTTTGTAAGACTCTGTAAAAGAGTAGGTTGCGAAGATGTTCTTGTAGAAATAAAAGGATGCAACAAATCAACTGTTATTAAAGACAGGAATATTCAGAGAAAAAATTGTTCATTCCAGAGTGTTTTCCATGGCTTATTTGAAGATCCAAGCTGGTGTAATGATGCAGGCGAAGTTAATTGGACGGAATTTATGATGTGGGACAGAGCAAAAGATTCAAGCTATCCTATGACTCTTGCTTATAAATATTTCAACGATGAAGAAAACGACAAGGAAGTTGAGAGAAGAATGAATTATAGATAGCTTCAAATAAACCAATCTTTCATTGGGATTAGTAAATAAGAAGAAAATGTATATGTCTTTATTATTTTTACATATCTTATTGGTAATTCTTTGTGCAGCTAATGTAATTGTTAATAAGAATAAAGTGTCTAAATTTCTTTGGTCTTGTTCAGGACTATGTTGGCTGATTCTCAGCATAATAGAAATCACAGAAATGATGTAGCTAAAAAGAGAATATACAAGTACGAAAGGAGGTTGAGTTCCATGGATTAAAATTGCAATGCTCTGAGTAGTAAGAGTGAGAAAATTAAAAGATTTTATATATGAAAAGGGACAAATTATAAATGACAACAATAGAAATTTTACCATTATAGATCGTTTTATAAATGAACGAATTAGTAAAAATAAAATAATTCGCACACATGCATATAAGTGTAAGTGTAATATATGCAATCATATTTCAATAAAGATGGAGTCAGATATATTATGTGGAAAAGGTTGTCCATGTTGTGCAGGAAAAACTGTTGTCGAAGGAATAAATGATATTCCAACAACCGCTTCTTGGATGATTCAATTTTTTCAAGGAGGAATTGAAGAAGCAAAGAAATATACAAAATCATCTAATAAGTTAATTTATCCAATATGTCCTGATTGTGGAAGAATTAAAGAGAAACCAATTAAAATAAATAATGTTTATAATAAAAAATCAATTGGATGTAAATGCAGCTACAAAGGAATAAGCTATCCAGAAAGGTTTATGATTCAAGTGTTAGATCAGTTAAACATAACTTATGAGTGGCAATTTAATCCTGAATGGTTATGTGGAAGAAGATTTGATTTTTGTATTGAGCAATTCAAATTAATTATAGAGACGGATGGAAGACTTGGACATGGGTATTATACATGGGGAGGCGGATTAGATACAACATCAAAAAAAATAGATAAATGGAAAGACAGAATGGCAGAAGAACAAGGCTATAAAATTATTCGTATAGATTGTTCAAATAGTAATTTTACATATATAAAAGAAAATATTGTAAAATCAGAATTGAAGAATTATTTTGATTTTTCGATGGTAGATTTTTCAAAATGTGAAAAAAAATCATTAACAAATTTTTGTAAAGAAATTTGCTTGTATTTTGAAAAACATAAGCCAATAACATGTAAAGAACTAAGTGATATTTTTAATTGTGCTACATATACGGTTACGACATATTTAAAAAAAGGAACAGAGATAGGGTGGTGCAATTATGATGTAAAAGAGGCACAAAATAATGCAATAGAAAAGACAAAATTATTTTATAAGAACAATCAAAAGAAGAGTAAATTTGACGATATCCCAGTAATTTCAATAGACAATAATAAATCAATGAAATATTACGAATCAATATCAATTGCTGCGAAAATATTTGATATAAGACCTTCAAGAATAAAAGAAGTTTGCGATCATAAAAAACATTATAATACAGCAGGCGGTTATATATGGCGTTATGTGGATGAAGTAGAGAATAATACATTAGAAACAGTATAAAGAGTAGAATGAATTTTTTCTTTCTTTTGGACAGATTGAAGGCGTGAATAAATTGTCAACAAAATATGATCTTGATATTGATGAACTTGTGATAGGCAGTCTCGATTTAAAAGAAGAGTTTGGCAGCCGTATGGGACAGTATATGCATTTGATATTAACGGATTAGAGGAGGAAACTGATTGAGAAGTAGTATTTTTATTCCAAAGACGATTAATGTTGGTTATCAGAACCGCTCAGGAACATACACGGGAAAGCTTGCTTATGTAATTTACTACGACGAAAAGGGCAAACTGCGAAAAGAGACTTCATGGAACGGTTGGCGAGATAAGAATATTCCAAATAACGAATATGATAATATTCCAACTGAAGGATTTGTACTTAATAAAAAAGCAGGCGATTATTCTACAGGTTGGGATCACAGACATGTTTATTGTAGAGTATATGATCCGCGAGGATTTGAATTTGAGATTACCATTGAGAATTTGTTGTATATTCTTGAAAATGCAAATTGTATCAAAGGAAAAGGGCTTGAAGGAGAATTTGTATATGGATGGGATGGCAAAGATTTAGTTCTTATGCCGGTAGAATCACCTGACTACAAAGAAATTAGTGAGTTTAATAGGATTGTTCATAGTAATGAATGTATTAAAGCAAAAGATTTAATTGTAGGTGCTACATATTTAACCAAAGACAATGAGAGCTGGATTTATATGGGTAAATTCGATGTCTATAACAGATATGGAGATTGGGACAGCAGAGGTAAGTATTTTTGGTTTTGGAATGGTGATTATTTTGAACGGTATAGGTCAATGCCAAAAAATAGATTTATTAAGTGCATTGATGATAAATGCAGCGAAAAGTATGCAGATATTTTTGAAAAATTAGAAGAAAATCCTGAATACTCTCCGTATGACAGCTCGAAAGACGAGTATAAATACTTTACGCTCGACGACTTCAAAGAAAAACATGGCAATTATTTGTGGGCAAAAAATCAATTTATTAGCGAATATTACGCAAAAGGAAATAAACGCGTATTTGATTTTTTGGAACAGGATGACGGTTTGTATATTGTTCGTAAGGAACAAATATCGCAGGACTATTGGAGAACCATAAATTATGTAGAAGTAACAGATATATTTCCTATCATATCTCAGATGGTCAACTCAAACCGATATCCATATAATGAAATAGAAGAAAAACATATGATTCCTGTTACTATTGAGCAGATTTTTGAAACAATGAAACCAATGTATATTCAGAAATATTTAGCAAATGGCAGAGAATATGAGAAGGAGTACAATATCAAATGAGTAAGAATGATGATAGGATTTTAGAATTAAAGAAGCAGATTGAAACTAAGAAGAAGGCTATTTCTGAGAAGAAGGTCAGATTTATTCCTGAGACAAATTGTGTCCTCAATATGGATGGAATGACTATCAACCTTAATGTATGTTCAGATGATGCATTAGTGTTATTGCTTATCAGGCTCAATTCATATCTTATGTCGGCGGTTGACCTTGGAATGCCTAATTTTGAGATTTCAGGCTACGGCGTAACGACTTGGATTGATGATATTAAGAGTAAGTTAGAAGTGTCTGGTCTAAAGAAAGAAGAGTCTGATTTGAAGAAGATGGAGAGCAAACTGAATAAATTGCTTTCTGATGACAAGAAAACTGAGCTTGAAATTGATGAGATTGCAAATTTATTGAAGTAATGAATCCGACGTTTCTTCAGAATACAAGAAAGGAGAATATTATAATATGAAGATTTTAGCGTCAACAATTTTACCAGCAATGTTAATTTTGACATTTTCATTAGCTGGTTGTGCGAAATGTATTAGTACAGAGATGTCTGCTGTGCAAGTTAAGATTACTGACGAATATCGCAGAGGCGCTAGATATAATGCAGCAACAAAAACTATGCGACCATCTGTTCATAGAATTACAGTTGAATATGATGGTGTTGAGTACGATATTTCAGGAAGTGATACATATTACAAATACTCTGATAAAGTTGGAGAATATACGAATGGAATATTGCAGATCAAGAAATATGATGATGGATCTGTAAAATACGACATTGTTGAATTGGAGTAGGAGAAATATTTATGAGACCAGAGAGCATAGAAGTAACATTTAAAATTCCAATTCCAGTTGATAAACCTGATTTGAATTGTGTCATATATTTAAAAGAAGCAATTAGAAATGCTTATAAAAATGTAAAAGATATTCCGATTGAGATGCCATGTAGTTACGGTCAGCTTCTTCCTATTGGAGTAGCACAGGAAGTGGAGTTGATTGAAGATGAAAATGGTATGCGTATCACAGGTGTTGGTCTTATTTTGCATGATTAAATATTCAAAGTAAATATTTGCTTCTTGTAGAAATTTTGAAAGGAAAACAAACGGATGAGTGTAGTGGCGTGTAAAATTTACAAAGATAAGATTGAAATGGCGTCAGACTCCATTGCTGTAAAAGGATGGACAAAGATCAATAATGCGCAGAATAAAATTGTTAAAATAATGAAATACAATGACATGATTATTGGTGGTTGTGGCAATTCAGATGAGATTAGTCTGTTGTTCCATTATATGAAAACTCATACCATCGAAGATATGGATGAAAAAGGCGTGCTTGATTTTATTATTGAGTTTCGCAGATGGAAGAGCGACTTAACTGGTGATAACAACCTTAAAAATCCATACATAATTGCCTATAAAGGAAAAGCCTTTGCAATCGAAGGAATGTTAGTTTTCCCAATTGATGATTTTTACACTATTGGGGCTGGCGAAGATTATGCAAGCGGTGCTTTATATATGGGTGCAAGTCCCAAAGAGGCAGTTAAAGCAGCCTGTGAATTATGCGCAATGGTATGCGAACCAATTGTTTGCGAATCAATTAATAAGTAACATGAAATATCGGTTTCATGTGATACGAGAAGAAGAATATTATAATGAGCAATGTGGGAATGTAGAGAAGGAGTTCGATCTTTATCAGACAGATTGGAGATGTGAATGTGTATTGGGAATTAAAAAGCAATGAAAGTTTTTCAGATAAATACCAAACATGGATTATAGCGTATTGTTTAGATACAGATTCATTTTTTGCAACGAATCAAAGACATTTCTTTTGGGAATATGATAATGAATTTCAATGTGAAAATGATGCTGTGTATTATTTCAGAAACAATTTGGAAGAGTTTAGAAATGCTAGGAAAGAAATATTGAGTCATTGTGGTGGATGGCGTATTGATAAGGATTTGTTTTTAGAAAATACGAAAGAAAGTTTTCGGTAGCTGTCAAAAATATATTGACAAAACAATTCTTAGATAGTTCAGAAGATGTCTGAAGAATGAGTGAGTAAAAGGGGCGGATTTATGCTTTTAGAAAAAACACCTAATGTCGATTTGATGAATTACAAAAAAATTACGCTGGATTTGCTAAAAAATAATAATTACACAAATGCAGCGTTGATCGTAGAAGAACTTTTTCAGAACGAAATCGCCGTTCGTGAAGTCATCGAAAAAGTAGAATCCGAGATCGAGAATAAGTAACAAAGGGCACGAAAGTGCTCTAAGCGGAGATACCCAAGTGGTGATGGGATACGTCTTATACACGTCAACGCCGCAGGTTCGATTCCTGCTCTCCGCATTTAGCCTGTAAGAACTTTCTGGTGTGGATGACCGGATAGCGAAGTATAGCGTGACATTTACAACATCCTAGGCGCTATTCGAGACCTGTGTGCGCAGCAGGTTGAGAAAGGCTAATTATTGACAAGCAGAACGATTCCTGAGAAGAGGAATGCGCGAGACTTGGCTCCAATAGCGGAGTTTAAATCGGTAGGCTCATTGGTGTAGCGGAAACACGCTGCCGTTGGCGGTACGAGTTGCGGGTTCGACTCCCGTATGAGCTATTTCCATCAATTTGAAAGGAGTGCAAGCGATGGGAAGAACAAAAGAAATCAGATCAATCCAGAAGGACTTCGTAAAACAGTATCATAGCAGATGTTGTAATAAGTGCAGGACGTGCAAACATTATTACGAAAACACAGAATATGAAGATGGGTGCGAAGGACAGGATATGATTTGCAACGGCTACAGAAAGGAGGACGGTTTAAAATGACGGTAAAACAGTTGGATATGTTGGGTCGCATCGGCTCGATTTCGTCTGGTATAGGAGTTCTTGTTCTGCTGGTTAAATATGGAATCGGAGCGGGACTTATCGGATTAGGCATATTCTGTTTGGGCGTAGTATGCGCAATTGCTTACAACGAATCAATTAATGCCGATACGAGAAGTCGGCCAGAAGAAAAAGAGGTAAATGAATGAATCCAGTATTAGTATTTTTGGTTGTGCTTGGCGCAATCGTATTATGGTTCCTTCTCTCGTTTATCTTCTTTCCGCTTGGAAAATTTATTTCAAGAATTGGAAAAGATGCGATGGAGGAAATGAATAAGGATGAATGTAAAAAGGAGAAAATGGATGAAGACAGGTAAAGTTGGTGCAGTGTTCTTAGGCGTTATAATTGTAATCGCTTTGGTAATTTGTTGTTTTAGCTTTAAAAAGGTTCCAGCCGGATACGTTGGCGTTGTGTATAATTTTTCAACAGGTATTTCGGACAAAACGTTAAGTCAGGGATGGCATTTTGTAGCGCCTACCAAAAAGGTTACGATTTACTCCATCGGCATCGAGCAGTCTTATTTAACTTCTGAGGATAAGGGCGATTCCAAGAAAGATGAAAGCTTTAGCATTCCGACTTCTGACGGAAAAACAGTACGAGTTAATCTGGAATTTTCTTACAAGTTTGACTCCGAAAGAGTAGCAGATACATTTATTCTTTTTAAAGGAAGATCTGGCGAAGCTATTAAAGATACATTTATCAAGCCAAAGGTTATTGCATGGACTCAGGAAGTATCTGCAAAGTATCCGGTAACAGATATTTTTGGCGATAAACGTACAGAAATCAATGCAGAACTCGATACATATTTAAAAGAAAAGTTTTTACCTTATGGAATTGTGATTGACACAGTTAATTTTACTGACATAGCGGTCGATGATGAAACGGCAGCGTCCATCCAGAAGAAGGTAACAGCACAGCAGGAACTGGAACTTGCGAATATTGAGGCTCAAACTGCAAAAATTCAGGCCGAAAAGGATAAACAGGTTGCACTGATCGAAGCAGAGAAAAATAAAGAGGCAGCTCAGATCCAGGCAGAGCAGGCAAAAATCAAAGCAGAAGGCGAAGCTGAAGCAAAGAAAATTGCGGCAGAAGCAGAAGCAGAAGCAAATAAGAAGATTGCAGATTCTCTTACACCTGAACTGATCGAGAAAATTAAGTATGAACAGTGGAATGGTGAACTTCCGCAGGTTCAGGGAAGCAACACTCCTATTGTAAATATGGGAGAATAATATAATAAAATGGCGGTCATTGTGCCGCCAACAATGGGCTATCGCCAAGCGGTAAGGCACAGGACTTTGACTCCTGCATTCGCCGGTTCGAATCCGGCTAGCTCAGTTTAATAATTTGTGCAAACGTGCACACGGAAGGAGAAGAACAGATGGAAATTAGAGAAGAAAAAAGAGATTTGTTTACGGTTCCGCAGGGCTATTATCTTGCCCATTGTATCAGCGGAGACTATGCACTTGGAGCAGGAATTGCTTTAAGTTTTGTGGAGAATTATAACATGCGCTACAAATTACATAGTCAGTATCCAATTGCATCGGGAGAAAAATTCGCCAACGTCGGAAAAGCTCTGCTGGTGGACAACGTGTTTAATCTGGTGACAAAACCAAAATGCTATCAGAAACCTACCTATGACGATTTATTTAAGGCTCTGGTTGATATGAAGGAGCAGTGTGAAGAGTGGGACATCGACAAGGTTGCAATTCCTTATATTGGATGTGGCCTGGATCGACTCGAATGGGACAAAGTTAAGGAACTAATCGAAGATGTGTTTGATGAAACAAATGTAAAATTTCTTGTTTGCAGTCTGTAGGGGTCTATATGGAAGAGATTAAACCGAGATATTTGGTTATGGTCACGGCGTCCGCAAACAATAACAAGTATTACAAACAAATTCCACACGGAGATAGTTGGACTGCTGAATATGGAAGAGTAGGAAGCAGTCCACAGAGAAGGGAATATCCCATGAGTCAGTGGAATTCGAAATACAATGAGAAAATCAGAAAGGGTTATGTGGACCAAAGTGATCTTGTAGAAGATTTAATTCAGGTTGAAAAGCCTAAGAAATCTGAATATCGAGAAATAGAAAATAAAGTAATAGCTGAAATTGTGGAACGTTTGCAGGCGATGGCAAGAAAAGCAATCAGCGACAATTACACAATTTCCTCCAACAAAGTAACGCACGCAATGGTTGATGAGGCGCAGGACGTCTTAACCAGCCTGATTGACGCGAAAGACGTCGATACATTCAATGAGACACTTCTAAAGCTCTTCACTGTTATCCCGCGAAAAATGGGAAATGTCAAAGATTATCTTGCTGAAAAATCAGATGATTTCTCCAGAATTATTCAAAAAGAACAGGACTTGCTGGATGTCATGAAAGGACAGGTTGTCCAGAAACAGATGATAGACGAAAATTCCGAAAAGGATGATATCCAAAACGAGAATGCTATCTTAGAGCAGTTAGGGCTTGTTTTTGAAGAGTGCAGCACGAAAGATATTGCGGTTATCAAGGACGCACTTGGTTCCTGTTCAGACAGATTTTATCAGGCATGGCGTGTCAAAAATATCCAGACACAGAAAAGATATGATGATTTCGTTCGAGAAAATCATATCACGAATACGAAACTGCTGTTTCATGGAAGCCGGAATGAGAATTGGTGGTCGATCATTAACAGTGGGTTAGTTCTGAAACCAACGAATGCGGTAATTACGGGAAAAATGTTTGGATACGGCATTTATTATGCGCCAAAAGCAAGAAAATCTTTGGGGTATACAAGCCTAGACGGAAGTTATTGGGTTAGAGGAAATTCGAAATTTGGATTTATGGCACTGATGGAGGTTGCGTATGGCAAACCATATGACGTGTATTCATTCGATCGGAAGTATTATGATTTCGATTATCAGAAATTGCAGCAGGCGTGTCCAGGCGCAAATTGTTTGCACGCGCACGAAGGCAGTATGTTGAGAAACGATGAAATTATCGTCTACAAAGAAGAACAGTGTACGATACGCTATTTAATCGAGTTGAGATGAGAGGAGAATTTTATTATGGCAAGAACAAAATTAGAAGGTTTTTCAAGAGTTGCAGTGCTTAAATTCGGTGCATCTTATCCGTATTACTTTGCACTTTACGACGACGGTACAGATTATAAGATTGGTGACATGGTTGTTGTCAGCGGAAGCTCCAGCCCAAGCGTAATTACAGATATCCTGACGGCAGAGGAAGCCGCTGAAAAGACCAGTCTTAGTATCACAGCGGAAGTTATCGGCAGAGTGGACACAACGGCATATGACCGGCGTGTGGCTATGCGAAAAGAAAAAGAAGCGCTGAAAAAAGAGATGGCCAAGCGTAGAGGAGAAATCCAGAAGAAGCTGGACGACGAATATTATGCGAGCAAAGATCCTGAGTATGCGGAAATGCTGAAACGTTATGAGGAGATGCGGTAATTTTTACGGAGGTACGTAATGAATAGAAGAACGCGAGACGAAAATTTTTCGAACTGCCCGCTTTGTGACAAGAAGCCATATGTGAAACTGAAAAGCGAAGATTATGCGACATGTTATTGTCGTGGGCGTTTATTTTGTAATCATACATTGATTCGCACAAGTGCGTGGAGAGACCACAAGGATGGTTTATATAAAAACTTGATGTCGAAATGGAACGAATTGGAAGAGTTAAGACCTTTTAAAGAAACGGAGAAAAGAAAATGGTTGTTTTTGTGACAGAGATATTCATGGAGATCCGAGCCGGAGAAAATAAGTAAATGAAGATTTCAACAGCAATCGCTTATGGAACTGCCTGGATCGCCACATCTGTAGCCATTGGCTTCGCAATTAAATATACGGGATCGGCATGGTGTTTATGGGCGTTGTTATTTCCAGCAAACATTAGCATTAGCGTTAAAGAAGGGAACGTTGGAGATGATTGAAAAAGAAAAAAGACATCAACTGTTCGAAAATGATGATATCGTTTTGGAACAGCGTGGGAATCATTATTATCTATCGTTGTTTGACAAAGATGGAAAGTTCCAGAGAGAAGTAAATATTACAGTAAAAGACGATTTCAAAGTAACCATATATAACGATAAGTCGTGAAATAAATGAATTATGGGCAAAAATAAGAAAAATCTTGGTTGTGATAAAAAATGCATGTCTATAATGCAACAAATACCTGCAAAATCGACATGTATAATGGCAATGAAACGAACATTTCAAAGGGTTAAAAAGGAGAAAATATGCCAGTTCATGATGACTTAGGTACTAGAATGAAGACATTTTATGAGGAAATTCCAAAATCCAAGCTAATGCGCAGAACGCCCGTTGCCATTAGAGTGGATGGAAGATCTTTTCATACATTTACAAGAGGGTTTAATGTACCGTTTGATGATATTTTAATCAAAACGATGCAGGAGACAATGAAATATTTGTGCGAGAATATTCAAGGCTGTGTTCTTGGTTATACACAGTCAGATGAGATTACATTGATTCTTGTTGATTATAAGAAGCTCACATCTTCAGCATGGTTTGATTATGAAGTACAGAAGATTTGTAGTATTGCAGCAAGTATGGCTACGATGGCTTTTAATAAAGCTTTTTCCAATAATGTAGATGATTTTGAACAGTATTATGCAACAGAACATGAAATCAATGGGTGGTATGGGGAAGGTACACCAGAATATGAAATGTGTCAAATTTACACAAAAGCAGTAAATAAGGGGGCAATGTTTGACGCTCGTTGTTTTAATATCCCAAAGGAAGAAGTAACAAATTTGATCTATTGGAGGCAATTAGACGCTTCTCGTAACTCAATTCAGATGGTAGGTCAAGCCAATTTCTCACACAAAGAGTTACAGAATAAATCATGTAATGATATTCAAGATATGCTTATGACTCAAAAAAGTATTAACTGGAACGATTTACCGGCTTATCAGAAAAGAGGAAGTTGTTGCGTAAAAAAGGAAATTGAAAATAAATCAATTGAATATAATGGTGAAGTCAGAGCTATTGAATATAGAACAGAATGGGTTATTGATACAGAAATTCCAATCTTCAAGGGCGAAGGCAGAGAATATATTGATAAACTGATTCATGTAGGCGAAGATTAAAAAACATCACTAAGCAAGAATTTCTTCTGGATGCAAAAGAGTTACATAAAATGATTATTTTTCGAGGGTTAAAAAATGACTATTGAACAGATTAAAGAAAAATTGAAGTCAGCAGAATACGACTTTTTGAGAACAAATGAGAATCTTGGAAGCAATATTATCCTCTTGACTCTCGGAGGAAGTCATGCTTACGGCATGGACAAAGAAGACTCCGATGTGGATGTAAGAGGAATTTCTCTGAACAGCAAGTCAGACATTCTGTTGGGCGCAGATTTTGAGCAAGTGGTGGATGTCGATACTGATACGACGGTTTACTCTTTCAATAAAATGATTCAGTTGTTGACATCAAACAATCCAAACACAATTGAACAGTTGGGATGTTTACCTCAACATTACTTTTACTTATCGGAAATCGGGAAAGAATTACTAGATAATAGAAAAATATTCCTTTCGCAAATCTGCGTTCATACTTTCGGAGGTTATGCGTCATCGCAGTTGCGAAGAATGTCCAACAAGGCCGCAAGATTGGTCAGTCAGACAGAAAACGAATCATACATCCTGAAAAGCATTGACAATGCTAGATATGAGTTCAGAAACAGATATTATCCTTTTGAGGATGATAATGATTTGAAATTATATATCGATAAATCTGTGCAGGAAGGATACGATAGTGAGATTTTCATGGATGTAAGGTTAAACCATTATCCACTGAGAGATTGGACAGGTATGTGGAACGAAATGAAAACCATTGTTAGCAGCTACAACAAGTTTGGAAGAAGAAATGAAAAGGCGGTAGCTCACGATAAACTAGGAAAGCATATGGCCCATCTTATTCGTTTATACATGATGTGCATCGATATCCTTGAAAAAGAAGAAATCATTACATATCGAGAAAAGGAACATGATTTACTTATGAATATTCGAAATGGAGAATATTTAGACGGAAACAGGCAGCCGATTCCGGAATTTTACGATCTTTTGAATGAATACGAAAAAAGATTTGAGTATGCAAAAAATAATACTTCGTTGCCTGAAAGCCGGATTATAAGAGAATTAACGATTTCAGAATATCTGTAAATGAAAGGATTGTAAAGGGAGACGTCTAATGGAAGTATCTAACAAAGCAAAAGAACGTTTTTGCAAGGATTGCAATATTCCAATTAAAATTTATCAGGAACCATATTTTGAAGACAGGTTGGAACTTTATGACAGATTTTATGGAACGCTTGATAAGTGGAGAATATTTACAAGAGAGTTGCAAAAATACAAATCTGAGCAGGACTATTTCGAGGAATACAATCGTATAAAAGATGCAGCGATCAATAGCATTAAAAACACAGAAGCTTATCAGAGATTCAATGCAGAAGATATGGGAAAATTCTCTTTAAATCACAAAAATCTTCCAGAAAACGACATCTATAAGCCGACTAATGATGGAAGAATGTTTATTAGCGTTGACATGAAAAAAGCAAATTTTTCATCTTTACAGTTTTACGATGGAAATATCTTTGGTGGCGCAAATACATGGGAAGAGTTTATTGGCAAATTTACTCAGAATGAGCATATCGTGAACAGCAAGTATATCCGTCAGGTTATTCTTGGAAACTGTAATCCAAAAAGACATATTACGTTTGAAAAGTACATTATGGATCAAGTTCTATCTTGCTTATGTAATGTGGTGGACAAATACAGCAGAATTGCATCTTTTTCGAATGATGAAATCGTCTATGAGATAACAACTTCAGGTAAACCGTGTGATTTAAAAACCATTAGAAATTTTATAGCGGATTTTTTGAATTCATGCTTAAATACAACATTTAATGTTGAGTTATTTTCGCTGCATAGGATTGAAGAAACAGATGGTTATTGTAAAAAGATTTACAAGGATAGTGGAGAATATGATATTAAGCTTAAATGTTTGAATGATCATATGGCTCCATTTGTAATGAGATATTTATTGGGCGAAAAAATAATTGATAGCGACAGGGTGTTCTACTATAAAGGAACGCTTGCTAAGTTTACCGAAGATCCAGAAATTCATATCGATCTGGAACGCGTTTTAGGATCTGGAGATTAATTGTAAGTGAATGTAAGAAAGTAATACGATGAAAATACTATGACACGGAGGTAAAATATGGAATTAAAAGACACTATAGAGATGATGAATAGCGGTAATTACGAAGATCGATTCAAGGCGGAGTATTATCAGCTGAAGATTAGAACCGATAGGTTGAAAAATATTCTTGACGAATGGGAGAATGGAAGGCTTCATTTTGTTCCGACATGCCAGAAAGAAACGCTCTCAGAACAGCTAAGAATTATGACTGCTTATATGGCGATCTTAGAAAGCCGGGCGGGACAGGAAGAAATTAGCTTATAAGACGAAAGTAATCTTTCGTGGAAATTGGAGAAAGGAGACGCAGAATGAAATTTAAAGGAGATATTGTTATTACAGATCCTTGTTACATTATCGAAGATGATAATGATTCTGACTGGGATAAGTGCATGTATGGAGGACGAATGGAGAATTTAGGTATTAAGCATTATTTATGCCGGGATACCATTTATGGGGATTGGTCTTGTACAACGTATAATTCTGACACCGGAAAAGTTCTTGGAAAATTTTGCGCCGATGCAGGTATGGTAGCAGTGTTCTTGCTCGACGAGGTGTTGGCATATAACCCTAAATTTAAACTATGGGAAGAGTGTCCGTGGACTACAACACTTATCAAAGATTTCGATGGCGATATTGAAATGAAGGTTATTCATACAGAAGGAGTATATGAAGATGATAGTAAATGGTACAAAAAAGGTGATAAATGGGAAGACGATTCGCTAAGTGTGGTTGGTGTTGGAAACGTGAATTTTGAAACACACCAGACGGGGCTTTAATTTATGAAAATTGCATTAACAGGTCATAGGTGTCAGAGACTGGGTTTGCCAGAAGACGAAAAAAGTAGCAGATGGGATAATATTACGAATTGGATAAAGGCAATCTTGGAAGAACTTATCAATTCCGAAGAAGTCGCAGACATTTATTGTGGAATGGCTTCGGGATGTGATATCAAACTTGGCTGCATTGTAGCTCAAATGAAAACAGAAAAGAATATACGTTTGCATTGCGTTCTTCCGTGTAGAAATTATAATTCTACGCATCCTTATTACGAAGAAATTAAAGCGTGTGCAGATGAATGGATTGAATTGTCTGATGAGTTTTATAAGGGATGTGACAATGTTAGAGATCAGTATATGGTTGACTGTTGTGATGTGCTTCTAGCTATTTGGGATAAAAACAAGTCAGGCGGTGTTTGGTCTACAATACGAAAGGCGCAGAGGGCAAATAAAAAGATTATTTGTTGCCCTAAAGAAGTTTTGAACGAGAAACTATAATCTGCGAGTAAAAGGTGAAAAAATGAAAGAAAATAATGTAAATATAAACTTGTTAAAAGAAAACCTGGAGATAATTTTATCATTAGAATATTATGGCATACATATCGAGGACATTAAGGAGCAAGATTTGAAACAGTTGTACTTTTTCTCGGTTCCAGAAAAATCGACATTAAAAACGAATGATGACAATTTGAACGATTTAATAAAAGAAAAAGATGGTTTAATTAAGCTTGCAAAAGACGTTTTATCCACAGCAAATGTTAATTCGTGTCGTGCTGTCTTTGGAGATGAGGAAGACGAAGAGTTTTACGATGATGTAAGGAATAATATTTCTAATTACGTTTCTTTTTTCGCAAAAGTCAGGTACGGCGAAATCTGGAATAAGGAAATGGGCGACGCTGCTATAATGAGAGCTATTGATGAAATAAAAAATAATACTTACAAATTGGTTTAAGAAAAATATGAGCAAATTGAGATTTCAAACGGTCGAAGAAATGGCGAAAAAAGTTGCTGAAAAAGCGATCGATGAATATGTTTTTGAGGGTAAAACAATCAGACAATGGGTGGAAATAATTCTCAGAGATCGTGATGCGCACAGATGGATTCCATGCAGCGAGAGACTTCCAGACGACGCCGACGACAGATTCTATATGTGCGTCGTCGAGAATCATGAAGAAGATCCTCCTATGTTCTGCCAATACGAGGAAGAATATGGCTTTGGATTTTGGCACAATATTTTTGATCCCGTTAGTTTGGGTTTTGTTGATTCCGAATTTCAAACTAATGAGGAATTGGGCTATGAAAAAGTAATAGCATGGATGCAACTACCTGAATCATATGCGTCAGCAGACGAGAAATCAAATTAAGTCTTAAATCAACTAATTCGATGGCTAATCAGCCAGTAAATTTCAAAACCGAGAATTAAATAGTGTGAGAAAAGGGTGGTACGGCATACCCTTGGGTTTTTGCGCCCAAAATCACCGTTTACATAGAATTTATCTTATAGATTTAACTCTATGTTCCGCTCAAATGGGCGATTAAATAAAACCAAAAAAGAAAGGAGAATCAATGACGGCAGAAATTGGAATGAAAGTAAACAAAGTCGCTTTTGAAAGACGAGAAGACATGTTAAAGCCGTATGGCGGCTATTACAAAGACGTTTATATCGACATGGACATACATACGGATGATGGAGTGTTTCATCTATGCGGAAAAAATGATTGGGGATATCTGATGGTAGATGCCATCATGCCATTATTAAGATATGCGGATCAGGTAGAAATTGCGATTAGAAGAAAGCTAGATGATTTTTGCTATGAACCGGAAGCTATTGGTTTGGGTAAAAACGAATTTAGAGCGCTAGACATTTTGCACAGACTTAGAGGTTTAGATGATCCACTTTCAATTTACAAAGGTGTGCCCATTGTGAGGCTAAAAGATAGCGACGGAATTAAAGTTTATGGATCTAAAGAAAAGGAAGAGCCTTTGTTCAAGTAAAGAAAAGGAGAATTACATGGAAGAAAATTATTTTATTGTTCTATACGATGTGGATGTTCGAAGTAAAACGAAGACGAAAAACGGATTATCTTTTTTGTCTTGGGCAGCAGCTTGGAGTGAGGTAAAAAGGAGATACCCGAGTGCCACATATAAAATTTACGAGCAGCTAATCAAAATTGAAGAGCGTATCAGTGAAAACGTTGTAGTTACCAGAGAGGTGCTTAGACCTTGGTTTGATGATTGTTTTACTGGATGGGTAAAAACGGGTGTGACCATCAACGGAATTGAACATATTGAAGAGCTGCCAGTTATGGATTTCAAAAACAAATCTCTGGAAGCAAAGAAAATTACATCCGTAGATGCCAATAAAGCCATCCAGAGATCTCTTACGAAGGCGTGCGCAAGACATGGATTGGGACTCTATATCTACGAGGGAGAGGATTTACCTCTTGAACTTAAAGAATTAGAAAAACTTCAGTCAGAGTGTATGGATCTTATCACAAAGAGATCGGCACTTTCCGATAAGACTAAAGCAAAGGTGGCTGAGATCTGTAAAGAAGCGCTGCCGGAAGAAAATGGTAATCCGAAACTTTGCAGTGACAATGATGTGCTTGAAACACTCAAAAAGAAACTTATGGCGTTAAGAAAAATCGCCTAAAAAATAAACAACGAAAAGGAGAATTTGACTATGGGATTCAGACAGGGAGCTTATGCAAAAATTTGGAAAATTGAGGACAAGGGCAACTATCATGTTGCGCAGATGTCCATCTCCAGAAAGAACAAGGATACCGGCGTATACGACACGGAATGGCAGAACAACTTTGTTCGTCTGGTAGGAACAGCGCATCAGCAGATTGCAACGATGGATATTAGCCGGAACGTTAAAATTGGTTCTTGCGATGTAACCAATAAGTACGACAAGGATAAGAATACAACTTATACCAATTATGTTGTGTTCAACTTTGAGGACAACCCGGACGGAGGATCGAAGCCCGCAGCTCCAAAGTCTACTGCGCCAAACGATTTTGTGTCTGTACCGGACGACGCAGCGGATGAACTTCCCTTTGATTAAGGAGAATAATCATGGCAAAAGCAAAGGTTTATAAGTGCGGTTTTTGCCACTGTCAGCATGAGTCCTGCGAGATTTCGCAGGACGAAGCTGTCAAGATAAGAAACAGGTACTTCCATAAAGACTGCGCTGAAACTTACAACAACATCGAAGAAATCAAACGGCTATATTACGAAAAAATTAGTAATACGGTCGTAATGCCACAGTTGATTAGAGTGGTGAATGATATCATTTTTAAAAAGCATGTCGATTCTAACTATCTACTATTTGCGCTGAAATATGCAATCAACACAAGGCGCACAATCAATTATCCGCAGGGTCTGCATTATCTCATTGACGATTACAAGATTAAAAATGCATGGAAAAAACAGCAGTTGAGCAGCATTAAACAGGTGAAGTTTGAAGCAAAACCGTCTGTGTTGTCAACGTTTAAGGCGGTGCCAACGAAAGAAAAAGGAATTGAAGATTTATTTAGTTAGGAGGACTTGGTTTGGATGTAATGGAATTAGCTGATAATCAGGCTGAAAGCGGAGTTATTTCAACTCTTGTATATCATCCTGAATTTATTTTGCATACCGACTATTTAAAGCCGGGTTATTTTTATAATCAGGACAATGGATGCATTTATTGGGCAATTAGCGAGTTATACAAAAAAGGCATTGATAATATCGATGCTTTCAACATTTCTAGTATGCTGTCGAGCAACAAAGCGGTGCAAAAAACTATTGAAAAATATAATTTGCCATCTATTCAAGAATACATAGACCTATGTTCTGAAACGGCGCGTCATACCTTAGAAGAATACAAGCTGTTGGCGCAAACAGTGGTAACGCTATCTTATAAGCGCGATATGATCAAGAGCATTTCCGAAATTCAAAGATTCTGTCAGGACAAAACAATTTCTCTCGGAGAATTAAGCAAAAAGAAAAACGATGTACTTTCCAAGTTGGATGAAAAATATATCGTTTCCGAAGACATTAAACTGCTTGGCGATGAAGCGCAGGATTTATGGCAAGAAATTTGCGACAGAAGAACCGATTCAGGAATCTATGGCATTCCATCTATGTTTCCAATCTTGAGTAATTGGTTCACATATGAACCGACAGAGCTAGTTGTTATTCAGGCGAAATACAAACAGGGAAAATCTGTTTTGCTGATGCTGGAAGCGCTTCACAAAGTGCAGAACGGTATTCCGACTTTATATGTGGATCGTGAGATGTCTGACAGAATTTTTTATGAAAGATGCCTTGCGTCGTTGACGGGAGTTGACGTTAAGAGAATTAAGAATGGTAAATACAGCGCTGAAGAAGGTGAAGCCATCGAGCGTGCAAACGCTTGGATGAAAACGCAGCCTTTCGTGCATATTTATCGCCCAGATCTGTCCGACGAAGAATTGTATTCCATTTGCAAAATTCTGAAATATAAGATGGGCCTGAAATTCGTAATCGATGACTATCTTAAAAGCAATGCGACATCCGCCAGCGACAACTACAATATTTTGGGTGCGAGATGTGATTTCCTTAAAAACAAAATCGCTGGTGAGCTGAATATGTCCGTACTGACTGCAGCACAGCTCAATAGAGCTGGAGAGGTCGGAGATTCCATGAAGATCAATAGATATCTATCTGTTGGCATTAAATGGTTTCTAAAAACGCAAGAGCAAATTGCGAACGATGGATTGCAGTGTGGCAATGCTGGCATGAAGATTTACATCAATCGACTCGGAGAGCAGATGCCGGAAGATGACGAAAATGCTTATTTGGATTTCATTTTCGATGGAAATAAGATGATGATTTCACAGGCGGAACAGCACGATTCTACGAACGAATTTGACTGAGAGAGGTGAGAACGATTGGAGTACGATGAGGACTTTTTGCGTTCTATATCAGAAAAGGTTGATCTAGCGGAGTACATCGGGCGGACAACCGAATTGGAGAAAAAAGGAAAGGATTATTTCTGTAGATGCTCTAAGCACGTCGATAAAACTCCATCGTTCTCTATAACGCCGGAGAAAAATTCTTTTTACTGCTTCTCCTGCGGAAGAGGCGGTGGAATTATCCAGTATTTGCAGGATTATGAAGGGCTAAATTTTGATGATGCCGTTCGGAAAACATGTGAACTTGCAAAAACCGATTTGTCTACCATGTGCTATTCACCGACGGTGCGCTTTTTAAAAACGGTCAGAAAGTTGAAGAGCAGAAATGTTCCTGTGGAGCATCGAATATTGGACGAGAGTGAATATGAAAAATACTCAAAAGAACCGGTTCAAGAATGGATGCAAGAAGGAATTAGACAGAGAGAAATTGATTTGTTCGACATCCGCATAGATCACAGAAGCAATAGGATTGTCTATCCAGTTCGCGACATAGACGGAAACCTAATAAATGTCAAGGGGAGAACTCGCTTTAAAGACTACAAAGAAATGGGACTGATGAAATATATCAACTATTATCCGATTGGGACGATGGATTATATCCAAGGTTTAAATATTACGCTTCCCTACATAAAAGAGCGTAACGAAATCATCCTTTTTGAAAGCTTAAAAAGCGTGATGAAATGTTATGGATGGAGTTACAAAAATTGCGGTTCTGCGGAAAAGCATACGTTGACGCCGGAACAGATTCGGCTGTTGATCAGATTAAAGGTTGACATTACGTTTGCTTACGACAGCGATGTGTCTTATCTGTCGAAGGACGCATTAGGAACAATCAGAACATTAAAGCGTTTTACGAATGTGTATGTAATTGAAGATCCTGATAATTTGCTCGGAGGTACAGAAGGAAAAAATAGTCCAGCAGATAAAGGACTACAGGTATTTGAAAGGCTTTACCAAAATAAGAGGAGAGTGAGGTGATGGCATGGTATATAAAAACGAGCTAGATAATATAGTTTGGTCGTTTTCTACGTTGCATCAATACGAGCAATGCCCGTATGCATTTTACCTGAAAAAGATTGACAATACAGAAATTAATGAAGGAAATTTTTATTCTGATATTGGCGGTTACGTTCATGAAATTTTGGAAAAAATATTTAGCGGAAAACTAGATCTGAACGACGCTATCAACTATTTTATCGAAAATTATTCGAATAATGTAGTTTACAGCGCAAAACAATCTACAGTTGAGAAAAAATATGGGCAGGCGATTGATTTTTTAGCAGGACTTGACTTGAGTGAACTGGAAAATTATGAAATCCTTGGGGTGGAAAAGAAGGTTAATTTTTCGTTGGGAAAACGAAATTTTATCGGATATATCGATCTGCTACTAAGAAATAAATCTACAGAAGAAATTATAATTGTTGACCATAAATCTCTCGATCATTTCTTGAAAAAGGATGGATCGCCATTGAAAAAGAATTTGGAAAGTTTTAATGCTTATTCAAAACAGATGTATTTGTACTCAAAGGCGGTTTTTGATGAGTATGGGAAATATCCGTCGAGAATTGTATGGAACCATTTCTTCGATTTGCAGGTTACGAATATTCCGTTCGTAAAAGAAGATTTTGATAGAACTTTGCAGTGGGCATCAAACCTTATTGATCGCATTTATTCGGATGAAAATTTTGAGGCGGTAAATAGCTATATGATGTGCAGTGTGCTATGCGGATATCGGAATAGTTGTTGCTATGCGAAAGAGGAGAGTGAGAACAATTAGGGATTATTTTACATATATACATATTCATAGTGATCTTTCAAGCGGTGTCACAAACGTTGATTCGATTACAAAGTATGACGATTATATTGCCAAAGCAAAAGAATGCGGAATGAAAGCGATGGCTTTTACCGAACATGGAAGTATTTTTTCTTGGGTAAATAAAAAACGACACATTGAAGCTGCCGGTATGAAATACATCCACGGCGAGGAATTTTATGTAACAGAAACACTCGATGAAAAGATAAGAGACAACTACCATGTATGCTTATATGCAAGAAATTATAAAGGCGTACTCGAATTAAACCAGTTGTCAAGCGAATCCTTTAATCGTAGCGACAACCACTTCTATTACGCTCCGAGAATTTCTATCGATCAACTCATCCGAACCTCTGATAACATTCTGGTTTCTACTGCCTGTCTCGGCGGAATTCTCCATAACGGCACAGATGCTATAAAGGACAAATTTATTGCTTTCCTTGCAAAGAATAAGCACAGATGTTTTTTGGAAATTCAACATCATAACGTTGAGGAACAGAAGCTTTACAATCAGTATCTTTACAAACTGAGTAAAAGCATAGGCGTTCCATTGATTGCTGGCACGGATACTCACGCGTTAAACAAAGAACATCTTGAAGGACGTAGGATGCTGCAAAAAGCAAAGAACGTCGGATTTGCCAATGAGAACGCATGGGATTTGATATTCAAGTGCAGCGTCAAAGAACTTATGGATGCGTATAGGCTACAAAATGCATTGCCAGAAGATGTTGTAAGGGCTGCAATAGAGAATACAAATGTGCTGGCTGATATGATCGAAGAGTTTGAGCTGGACGAGAGTTATAAATATCCGCATCTTTGGGCTGATTCGGACAGATTGTTCCTAGAAAAAATTCGTCAAGGAATTATCAGAAGAGGCGTGGACAAGTATCCGAATTATCAGGAGTATTTGGACAGAATCGATTATGAGCTTGCTGCTTATCGGCACAACGGAGCAATTGATTTTATGCTTCTCATGGAAGATATTTTGGGATGGTGCACTCAAAATGATATTCAGGTTGGATATGGTCGTGGCTCAGTCAATGGTTCCGTGATTGCGTGGTTGCTTGGTATCACAGAAATGGACAGCATTAAACATGGTTTGAACTTTGATCGTTTTATGAGTACAGAGCGTGTTTCTCTTAGTGATATCGACACTGACTTTCCTCCGTCAAGGATTGATGATGTAAAAAAATATATCTTTTCCAAAACGGGTTTATATTGTTGCGATATCGTAACATTTAATACAATCGCGCTAAAAGGAGCGATTAGAGACATTTGCAGGGCATTTTATGTTGAGAATCTGGAAAATCAGTCTGAGGATGTTCTGACAGAAATAAAAAAGTACGAAAACTCTTTGTCGCCTGATGCGGTTCTTCCAGATGCACTTATCGAAAAAATTGAGAGAAATTCCATTCATCCTGAAATTCCGTATGACTACATGAAAAGGACTAATGAAATTTGTTCCCTTGTGGATGAAGACGAAGAAAAGGCGCGAAAGTTATATCCAAAACTGTTCGCGTATGTAGATCTGGTAAACGGAACAATTGTTTCAGTTGGCAGCCATCCGTGTGGATTGACCTGCTCACCGCATTCCGTCACTGACCACATTGGAACATTTACGACGTCAACATCTGAGTATCCAGTCAGCCAGATATACATGAAAGAAATTGACGGTTTGAACTATGTAAAATTGGATCTTCTTCGTTTGGATACCATCGAGATCATCAACGAGACATGTAAACTTGCCGGAATTAAGCGCGTCACGCCGGACAATCTGGATATTACAGATGTCAATGTGTGGAACTCTATGAGAGACGACACGACTCAGATTTTCCAGTGGGAAGGTGAAACTGGCAATAACTACATCAAAAAACTTCTTTCGGATGAAAATATTAAAAAATTTCAGAAGATAGATAAAAACGTTGACCGTATGACGTTGTTAAGCATTGGAAACAGCGCAATCAGACCTGCTGGCGCATCTTACAGAGACGATCTTGCAAACGGCGTAGTTCGAAAAAGCGGTTCTAAGGCGATCGATGAATTTTTAAAACCAACTTTCGGTTATTTAGTATTTCAGTGCCAAATCATCAATTTCTTGCATGAATATTGCGGATTTACGATGGGCGAAGCAGATGTTGTCCGCCGTCACTTTTCGAAGAAGCAGTTCACAAAAGACGGAATCGCTATGACCGAATTGGATACGCCGATCATCAAAAATGGCGGATACATGGTCGATAAAGACGGTGTTCCAAAGAAAGATCATTACATCAATGGATTCGTGGCAACTATGAAAGAAAAGTTTGGAATGCCTAAAGAAGAGGCTGAACAAACAATCGTTGCCTTTTTGCAGGTCATTATTGATGCCAGTAGATATCTGTTTTCATTAAACCATTCACAGCCGTATTCGTTTGAAGGATACGCGTCTGGATGGCTAAGGTATTATTATCCGCTGCAATTTATCACTGTTGCTTTAAACGTGAACCAGAGCAAAGAAGAGAAGACAATTGCGTTGACGAATTACGCAAAGAATGTTGGAATTGAAATTCGTTCTCCAAAATTCAGATATTCAAAGGCGGAATATTTCTGTGATACAAACGACTTCTGTATCTACAAAGGTATCGGATCGATCAAATACATGAATGCGCAAATAGCGAATGAACTGTATGATCTGCGAAACGAAAAATTTGCGGACTTTATAGATGTGTTGGTCGCAATATCTCATACCAGTGTCAACTCAAGACAGTTGGATATTCTTATTAAACTGAATTACTTTGAAGAATTTGGCGAGATAAAACGTCTTCTGGAATGTACAAAGCTGTTTAACAATTTGTATTCGAAAAAGCAATTCAAGAAGGATAAGCTGCAAAGCATGAATCTTGAAGAGATGGATGTTAGACAGTTTGCGGCAAAAGAAACAGAGAAAATGTTTAGTGGGGTTGACACGTATCACTTACTGAAGTATATGACTGCCATTATGAAATATCCGGAAACAACGCTGGTAGACAAGATCCATTATCAGCAGGAATTGCTCGGATATATCGATATTAAGGACGCACGTTACAAAGGAGTAGGATATGTCATGAGCGTCGATAAAAAATATGCTCCAAAGTTGAAAATTTACGCTTTGGCAAATGGCAATACGGTTGAATGTAAGGTGGATAAAAAAACCTTCAACTGCAATCAGGTTGCTACAGGAAATTTTGTTAGAATCGAAGGGCAGCGATACAAGCCACAATTGCGACGGCTGGACAGCGGCGATTATGAAGAAATCCCAGGAAAGAAGATTCTATGGCTGACCAAGTATAAGAAGGTGGATTTGTGATGATTAAGCGGAGAATTTCATGAAGCAATATTATACAGAAAAGAGTTATAAAGATCTTCTATCACACATGATTTTACTGGTTGATACTCGTGAAAGCTCCAACAAAGAAATTACCGATTGGTTTGATAGAAACGGCGTCAACTGGAAACAGAGGGCGCTGAAAACCGGTGATTACGGTTTTATGGTTGAGAGCTGCCCGGAATTAGGTTTCCCGGTGGATACATATTTCAGTGATGAAATCTGCATCGAAAGAAAAAATTCGGTTAGTGAACTTGCCGGAAATATTGCAAACGCCACAAAGGACGATGATCGGATTTTCAAAGAGTTCAACCGGATGATCAACATCGAAAAAAATTATGTGCTGATAGAGAATGATAGTATGGAGGATATTTTTAAGGAGAATTACAAGACGAAATTGAATCCTACATCATTTTTGCGGACGTTGTTGACATGGCAAAGCAGGAATAACATGCACATCTATTTTGTAAAAAGAGAATATATGGGTAGGATGATTTACGAGCTTTGCAAAAATTGTTTAGATTCAAAAATTTTGAAATAGGAGAAAATAGAGATGGATAAGAGAAAGGTTTTCGAATGCCTGCTTAACCAGTTTGAAACAGATGAAATGCGGAATTATTGTGCTGATATGATCGAAAAAATTCCGGATTATATCTTTACGATTCCGAGCAGCACCAGTTTCAAATATCACAACAAAACTCAGTGCCAACCACACGGTCAGATTTATCATATTCTCATGTTCGCAGAGATCATGAATTATGTTCTTGGGCTGGAATATGTACAGAGCAAAATTGACGCAAGAAAAAGAGATTGCCTGCGCTGCACACCGATTTTTCACGACGCAATCAAATGCGGCACATCTGGATCGCAGTACACGGTGCACGAACATCCTATGCTGGCAGGTGAATGGGTAAGAAATACTGTTGTGGAACATGACATCGATACAGAGACAAAAGCCTACATCGCTCGTCTTTGTGAGAGTCATAGCGGACAGTGGACATCCACAAAAAGAAGTTCTGTTGTGCTGCCAAAGCCCGAAAATGACGAACAGTTCTTCGTACATATGTGTGATTATCTGGCAAGCCGGTCAAATCTGGATATGCAGTATTCTGACGAAGTAAATGCGTCACTCGACGGCATTGAGACGCCAAAAGAAGAGCTGCCAGATGTGTCAACTTATGTGGTCACGTTTGGAAAATATAGCGGCAAAACGCTTCCTCAAATCAAAGAGGTTGATCCTGGCTATTTTTCATGGGCTAAAGAAAATATGACGAGAGAGCCTGTAAGAAGTCTTCTGGCACAGATGTAAATGGAGAATAATACGTTGGGATGTAAAAGTCCCGACGTATATTAAGATTGGAGGAAGGCGATCTATGTTGTACAGGATTAATCGAATCATGCATTCTGGCGCTAAAGGAAAGCGCGGAGAAGACAGAACGGATGGAATCTATCCGAAAAGAGTTGGAAGAGTCGTATCCATCGCAGACAATTATCCCATTTACGAGGGATATCCAGCGTTACTCATATACGTTGCAGATGCCGACGGAAACGAATATCACGGAGGTCTACAGACGAGCAGAGTTGTTAAGATGGAACGAACGGATAATGCTATTCGGCTGGAAACGTCTAATAGCATATATGAATTAGTTGAAATGTAGGTAAGGAGTAGAAATTATGTCGGTTAATAGCTCGGTCAACAAACAGTTGGAAAAAATGTTTGATGTTTTTAACAAAGAATTTTTTGATGCGGAATTAGAAACACCTTTGTTTAGATTTGAATCGAATTGTAATAAGGATGGAGCATTTATTTCTGATGCTGTAATCAACCAAGGAAAAGTATACTCACACGAAATTGTAATTCCTGTAAAAATTCTGAATGAGGATATAGAAAAGATTGCTGTTTGTTTGCTACATAATATGATTCATTATTACGCATTTATAAACGATTTTAAAGTATGCTCTCGTGGAGATAGTTATCATAATAAAAAATTTAAGTCTATTGCAGATTTTTGCGGGCTTACTTGTAAATACGATAGATTAACAGGATGGATTACATCTAGTAACAGCAAATTCTCAAAGTTATGCAAGTCATACGGATTCTCGAAAACTTGGAGCAATAGATACACGGCAGACAAGAAGAAACCGGGAAATAATTCAAAGAGATATGTGTGTCCTTGCTGTAAAACTATTATTCGTGCTACACACTATGTAAATGTTATTTGCGCAGAATGCAACGAAAAGTTCATATTACAGCAGTAACTAATGTTGAAACGTTGGTTTCAATTTTCTGATTTTTATGACGGAGAGGAGAGTAAAGTATTGAAGAAAACAAAGATTATTAGTGCTTTTCCCGCCTGCGGAAAAACATATGCTTTCGAAAAATTGAATAATAAGGGATGCACAATTCTTGATAGCGACAGCAGTCGGTTCAGTTGGATTGAGAGAGATATAAATAGCGATGATTTAAAAGATCACATAATAGCATGGAATCCGGAACCTTGTCTGTTGGGCAAAGGAGACGGCTCTATGCTGCTGACATTCGCAAAGATTTTAGATGGCAATAAAATTAAAGTTCGAAATCCAGAGTTTCCAGATAATTACATCCGACATATCAAAGAAAATATTGGAAAAGTTGATTACATTTTCGTAAGCACCCATAAGGAAGTTAGGGATGCTTTGATAAAAAATAACCTCTATTTTACCCTTGTTTATCCCGGTAGAAAAATGAAGGCTGAATGGGTTGGCAGATGTTTTTTGCGAGGAAGCGACGAAGAGTTTTGCAGGACGATCGCAGATAACTGGGATAAATGGATTGATGAAATGGAGGCGATTGAAGATTGCGACCGCTGGGTTCTTGGAGACGATAATGATATTGATTCTGATTGTTTGGAAAGATATTTGTATCTGGGAGAGTTAATTGAGAACAATTTGATTTGACAATAATCATTCTTTAAATAAATAGGAGCACAGATGACGGTAATAGATTTTATCAATAAACTAAATGAGATTGGATATGACGAAAACACAGAATTAATGTTTTCTTGTACGGATCATGAAACTGGAGAATGGTATGAAGTGCCGTTTGATGAGATTTTTTGTGGAGAAATTTTAACGGGAAGTCCGTATTGTAACGATGTGATTGATATTGAGGTAAATGTGGATGCTTCTAAAGATTACCTTCGAGCCAAAACTGACACATGTATAGGCGAGATAGTCGATGAATTGAATAGCGTGCTGAATAAGCATAAATTGTTAAAAAACTAAAGATTCAAAAGAGGAGGCGGTCTTTTTTGCCAACAAAAGAACAAGTCGCACTAGACATATTTAATACGGAAACGAGCGAAATAATTGGTCGTTTAGAGAATGTTACAAACGTACTTGTCAACTCTAACTCTGAAGATGAGTACAAAAATGATCCACATGGAGAATGGTTTTTAAAGAATCATTGGACGGCAACATGTGAAATATCGTTTGATGCTGATAATCCGGCTAACAACGCTTTGAAAAAAATATTAGGAGTTGACAGATCTGGTTTACCGGACGCTTACGATGTTCAATTCATAAAAATTGTTCAGGTAAGAAAACACAAAAAGAGAAGAATAAATAAAAAGTGGGAAAAACGATATGGATATAAGCCAATTACAGTAACATGTAAAGGCTGGCAGATGGAAAGTTTCGCAGACGGAGACGTAGTATTTACAAAATTACACATAGGAGGATGTTAAGAATGAAACCTTTAGTATATTTCGATTTTGTGGAAGTAGAGAATAATAAATTGATGGTTGATAAAGATCGTTTAAGAGAAATTATTGACGAAATTTATCGAGCTGGTTATACGGACGGGCAGAACGCTCCAAAGATTACCACTTGGAATAGCAGAGAATTTGGGCCAAGTAATCTCAACGGCACCATAATATGTGGCAATGAGACAGTAAGAACAACTGCCGATTCGGCAACCAGAGCAATTTAATATTATACGCGGTGGCGGAATATGTAGACGCGCAAACGGGCAGTAGACAGGTGAACGATTAAAAACGCTCGGTAGAGACACCTATGGGTTCGACTCCCTCCAATGTGAACAGTGCACGGTTCATGTATGGTGAAAATCCATACCCGCGTAATTCGAGAAAAACAAGGAAGGAAGATTATGAAAATTGGACAATTCAAATAAATTTAACGAGGAAAAACCGTGTTACAGCGATTGGATTTTATTTACGAGTCGCAGAAAGCTTCCTAAAAAATACAACGAAGAACTGGTGCGAGAGAAGTATGAAAAAGTCTTTTATGACTTTGCGCCTGAAATTAGATATATGATAGCTGAATTGTCTCAAATGTCGGAAAAAGAAAAAGATATGAAAATTCGCAATGACGTTTTAGCTGCTATTTCAAGCAAATTTAGCATCGAAAAATCGCAAAATTGACTATGAAATAGTTATTTAGTTGAATACGAAAATGGAGAAAAGAAAAATGAGTTTGTATATAGGATCTTGCAAATATCCCACAGGGAAAAAGTGGCGTCAATGTAAAATGTGTGACAGAAAATATTGGTGTGACGATTCGACAGAAAACCCTCTTTCGGCAGATGATGCGAGAAAACTTACGCAAAAAGGAATGACTGAATTATATAAAACCACATTGTATGAAATTATAGAGAATATCAGAACAGCTGCGCTTACAGGAGAAGATCAAATTATGTATAACAGAGCTTTAATCAAAAGCGTTCAGGACGAATTGGTAGATCTTGGATATCAAGTTTGTATACTATCAGTTTCGCCAGACGACGAGCGTGCGATAATCAGATGGAATGAGGATTAGAAAATGATTAAGAAAATTGATAAAAAGAACAGATTTGTATCGATGTTTAACCCCGATACTGGTTTCTACATGAGAAGCGGAATTATTGACGAAAACGGTAAGGATACAGGAAAAGATCCGTTTATGACTTCATATCCGGAATTGCTCGATATTGGAATTATGCAGACTTGCGTATGCGCTCATAAATGTAACGTAGACTGTTATCAGAAAGCCATCGAACGAACCGGAAACAATATGTCTTTAGAAAACTTTGAATCCATTCTGAGACAAAGCAAAGGAAAATTATTTCAATGTGCGTTAGGTGGCGCTGGGGATGTCGATACTCATGAAAACTTTGAGGAAATTCTGAAGCTCTGTCGAGAATATAATATTGTTCCAAACTTTACCACAAGCGGCATTTTAATGACAAAAGAAAAGGCGGATATCTGCAAAAAATATTGCGGTGCAGTTGCTGTTTCCGAACATTTTGCCGACTATACGGATAAAGCGCTGGATCTGCTTTTAGGGGCTGGAGTTAAAACCAATATTCACTATGTTTTAAGTAATAAAAGCATTGACATTGCGATCGATAGACTGAAAAATAACGGTTTCAAAAAAGGAATTAACGCGGTCGTATTCCTGCTGTACAAGCCGGTTGGCCTCGGCGTTGAAGAGAACGTTTTGAATATGGACGATGAGAGAGTCAAAGAGTTCTTCCGTCTCATCGACACCGGTAGTTTCGATTTCAAGATTGGATTCGATTCATGTACGGTTCCGGCGCTCATCAACTTCACACATAATATCAACCAGGACAGCTTCGATACCTGCGAGGGCGGAAGATGGTCTGCATACATCACAGCCGATATGAAGATGCTTCCATGCAGCTTTGATAATCAAGATATGAGATGGGCGGTTGACCTGAAAACTCATACGATTCAGGAAGCATGGGATTCTGAACAATTCGAAGATTTTCGGAATCATTTCAAGAATTCTTGCGGCAACTGTGATAGACAGTGCGAATGTCGCGGCGGATGTCCAATCAGAAGACAGATTGTTTTATGTAACAGAGAGGAGAAAAATCTATATGAAAGTACGGCAAGATTTTGTCACTAACTCATCAAGTAGCAGTTTTGTTATTGCATTCAAAGATCCAAAATTTGACGAAGATACTTTAAAAAAATATCCCTTTTTAAAAGACTTTGGAAAGTTGATTGAAGAAGTATTACTTGTTACAGGAGGATATTACAGTGAAACGGACAGAGGAACAATTGTCAAATCAAAAGAATCGTATGACGAATTCTTTTTGACCGAGTACGGATGGCATGGAAGTACATTGGAAGAAATTTTGAAAGACGGATATTTAGCGAAAAAATACAACAAAGCAATTAAGTATTTAGAAAACGGCTTTTACATTCTGGACAAGGAGATTGATTATTCAGATTCTACTTATGAAAAGGCGCTCAGAAAGATAGCGGAGAACAATGAGAATGTGGTCGTAATTTTAAAAGATGGTGAGGAGGAGTAAATGAAAATTAGAAGAGATTATGTTACCAATTCAAGTAGCTCATCTTTTATTCTTTCGTTTAAGGATGAGGATAGTATTTACGATACTTTGAAAGAACAGTTTCCTAAAGATATTGAGTCTGGATGGTCGGCAGGCAAATACGGCTATCTGCCCGATCTATTAAATAGAATTTCAGACGAAAAAAGACTCACGCAGGAAGATATCAAGGAAATTATTGAGGACGAAGAACGATGGACGATTCGGTGGGAGCTGAGAGAAAAATACGAACGAGAAAAAGGAATGTCGCATCTGGAATCTTGGGATTTTTTTGATTCTCCAGAAGGAGAAAAGTTAATCAAAGAAGAATGCGGAAAGATAGTCGAGGAAATCATGAAGAAAATCGGAGACGATCATGTGATTGTACAAGTTGAATACGGAGACGGCGGCGAAACGGGAGAAGACGGCGTTATGGAACATGAAATTCTTCCAAATCTGGATTGTACGATTGCACGTTTTTCGCATCACTAAGGAGGGATTATGAAGTTTAGAAAGGATTTTGTTACAAACAGCAGCAGTTCGAGCTTCGTGTGTGAAATTTGCGGACGTGTTGAGTCAGGATTCGACATTGGTTTAGCTGAGTCGGGTATGATGGAATGCGTAAATGGTCATATATTTTGCGAAGAAGAATCATTGGAAATTCCGCCAAAAGAGGAATTGCTTAAGATGATTTTGGAAAACGAATGGAATAAAGGTGTTTGGGATTTCAATATTCGGCAGCGTCGGGATTATACGCAGGAAGAAATTGCTGTGATGAACGGCGAGGATTTGTTCACTAAGTTTTGTAGCGATAACGGATATTATGACGTACCAGAATGCGTGTGCCCAATTTGTCAATTCATTGAGTATTCTGATCGAGACTTGAGCAAATATTTGTTAAAAAAATATGGAGTTTCCAGAGATGAAGTGTTTGCAGAAGTGAAAAAATTCAATAAGAGACGGAAAAAATTGTACGATGCCGAATACATTACATATGTTTGCAGAAAATACAATCTAAATCCGACCGAAATTGTAGCAGGGTGGAAAGAAAAATTTGGAACTTATAAAAATTTCATGAATTGGCTAAACAAGGAATAGGATGGGTGGATTACAAATGATTTACGGAGTATTTTATTCCAATTACAGCAATTGGTATCCTGTTGGATATTTTGAAGATAAAGAAGATGCGTATAAGTATTGTGAAGGATATATGGGAGCGGGCTATATTGTTCTTCCAATAAAAAATCTTTTGGGCGAAAAAGATTTATCAGTCATTTCTTTAAAATATGAATTCGAAATTGTTTTTCGTGAAGACGGAACCATGATGAATTTTGGACGAAGAGACGGCGACGACGATGAATACTGCAAACGTTACGTCTCGGAAGATTTAAGGTGCAATCATATCAAAATATATGGAATGGGGACGAGTATTAAAATAAATTTGAATCGTAAGGATTGGGATCTTGCATCCAAAATTGCTCAAGATTATTACGCAGAACTGAAAAGTTATGGAGACGGTAAAATCCTTGATAAAAATATTGATCTTATGAATAAAAAATTCGAAGCACCATTTTTAGAAAGAAAACGCATCAGAAAAGAAGAAGAGTTAAAACAGAAGGAACTTGCCGAATTAAAGAGATTGAAAGATAAGTATGAAAATTCTCTTTCGTAGGAAGTAAATGTGAAAATTTTGATTGTATGCGAACAGTGAGGTAAACATCTATGGGCATGTATGACATGATAAACGGCGAAGCGGTCAAGTGCTTTCCAACATATTATATGATGGGAGAAGTAATGACTCGTAGCGGAGGAAATCTAATTCCATACGACACAGGAAGTTCTGTTCCTTACAAATCTCCGTATTACAATTATGGGAAAAACTTTCTTATAATTGACATTAGCGGATCTCCAGAATTTGACGATAGCTATGATTTTCTAATTCATGTAATCACCGATGGATTGGTCAAAGAAACTTTAAGGGACACTTTTAAAAATATTGATTGGTCAAACAATGATTCTGTTGTTAGTTACGACGGAGAAATCCTAAACGTTTATTCGGAAAGAGACGTATCAGATTACATAGATGCACGGAAAAAATATTGGCATGATATCTGGAAAGCCAGAGTTCGTCTGAATAAACTTAGAGAATTGCAATTTAACTATTTTAGCCGAATTAAATCTTTGGAAAAAGGCTCTGAGGATCGAAAGACTGTAATTGGGAAAATAAGTCAGAATAGCGAGACAATAAAAGAAGAATTCAGCAGAACAATTTCAGAGTTAGAACGCATTAGAAAGGAATTTTCGGCAACGTGGACAAAAGATACTTCTGATATCGATGATCTGATTTTAATTGGAAAGCTTATAAGCTGTTACAATTTGGCGCATAGCGAAGAGGAGTCTGAAGATGTTTTGAGGTCAATCTCCGATATGCTCGACAAAGACGAAACACTGTACGACAGATATGTTAAATGGCAAGGAACTGACGAATATATCAAAGAATTTCTTGAATAATTTCTTAGAGCAATTCTGCTCAAACTTCCAGCATCAAAAAGAGAATAATAGAACAGGAGGTGATATTTTGGAATGGTATGTATACTACGAAAATTTTAATGCAAAGAAGATTGTTAAATGGAACATTTTCAATCATTACAAATTCAAAGAAGAAGTCGAAAAGCTGCTGCATAGAAATTTAAGCAGGGAGGATTTTCCCGGAAAATTAAAGGACTGTCTGCTCTATTATTTCTGGGCAAAAAGTGAATATGAAATTCTTATTTCGCCGCGAATTGGAGATGCAAAAGATATTAAAGTGGATATTTTTGATCAGGTAATGATCAATTTTGAAAGATTTGTTGATTATGTCTGGCATTTTTCAGAGGTTGAAAATGGAGAAAAGTAACATATGCCAAACATTTTTGCTAAAAGTGTGGAAATGAATTTCTGTTCATAGAATCTAGAAATGGAAAATTTGGGTTGTATTGCGCAGAATGCGGATTTTGGCAGAAACGGCTTAAAGATGTAGGCTATGAGTTTTACTGTTATTTTACAAAGGAGGACACATAATGACGACAGGATGGATAAGCACGGAACACCTGAACACTATTGCTGATAGGCTTAGTTATGATAAGGAGGATCAAGTGAATCAGAGGAGAGACGAGAATAAAAACCGTGGCAATGCAATTATCAACATGATTGAAATTGTTCCAAATAAAGTCGCAAAAGTCGTATTTTATGATGGAACAATTGAAAAAGTTGTTTGTGATGAAGACGATACATTTAGTTTGGAAATGGCTATTACGATTTGTATGGCGAAAAAGCTGTACGGCGGAACCGCTGCGTATAATAAGGCGGTTAGAGACGGAATGAAAATTTACAAGAGAATGCTTGAACGCAAACAGAACGAAAAGGAAGAGCGTGAGCGTATTGCTAAAAAGAAACAGAAGCGCAAGGAATATCTTGCTCGCAGAGAAGCGCGGAGACGTGAGGAGCAGATCGAAATCCAGAAAGAAGCGTATGTTCGTGCGATGAAAGAGTTGAATGATGACGCTTCTACGGTTGGCGCGTGAGCGTTGATGAGATTGCCGGAATAAGTCAGTTGGGAAGTTGGCTTGTTTCGGCACAAAAGGAAATAGAAGTTTTGATTACATTTTGGAGGACACATGAAATTTAGTAAAACAGCAGTGTGGGGATTTGATCATGCTTTGCGCGGGATGAGAAATCCGATGGACAGTCACCACCTTAGCGATAGCGGATATCTACCAGAAAAGCGCTTATCCGTTGAAAACGGAGTCGAATGGGTTCCGTTTCGCATTGGCGAAAAAGATATGGACCTGGCGCAGCGCCTAATCAAAAGCGGCGGAGAACATAGAAAATTTTTGCGCATGATTCACGTTTCTGTAGACGTAGACATGCCGAGATACTGGCATAGTGAGGCGGATACGTACCATTTTAACACTAAAAACAGCGAATCTACGATGCATAAGTTGCTCAACAATAACAATCCGATTACGCTGGACGATTTTGTGATTTGCGACGAAGACACGGAATGGTGGATCAACACCGTAAACAAGCTTGAATCTATGCGCAAGGAGTACAAGAAAATTCAGAAAACAACGAAGGATTCCGTCGCAATGACTCGTTTGCTTGTAAGGGCAAAGCGTATGCTTCCAGAAGGATTTCTACAGCTTAGAACGTTGGATACAAATTATGAAGAAGTTCGCAATATGTGTTTTCAACGTGGGAGTCATCGATTAAAGGAAGAATGGGTTGATATTTTCCGCATATGGGCTGAATCACTTCCGTTTGCAAAAGAGCTGATTTTTTACGAAGGATAGGAGAAAAATGGAATACGAATGTACGATTAGACGATCGTTTTACGAAGAATTAACAAATTACATCTTAAATGCAGCAGATTCCGTTGAATACGCGGGAGAAAAAATTTTGCTGGGCAGAATTGCAGCAGTAATCAATGAGTCTTGTAGAGATTATGATTTGGGCACAGATACACTGATGCTGAATTAAAAGGAGATGACCAAATGAGAGATCCTAATAGACTAGATTCATCCTATGCGCAACTGTGCGAAATGCATAAAACTTATTTCCCAGATATGAGGGAGGGACAGTTTCTACTGAATTTGCTTGGCTGGATCAATTCTACAAAGAAACGAGATCCGTTCTTCGTTGAATCGAAAGAGTTTTTGAATTTGGCAAAAGAATATGCCAATGCGAATTCTCCGTGGTATCAGGGGTGGGATGTACTTGGAGGTAAAAATGGACAAAAGTGAAGCTACCGCTCTTATAAAAGAGTTAAATAAAGCGTCGGAAGCCTATTACAACACCGGTCATCCAATTATGAGTGACTACGATTTTGACAAAAAAATCGATATGCTCAAAAAATGGGAAGAAGAAAGCGGAATTGTGATGGCGGATAGTCCGACACATAAAATTGGATATATAGTGTCAGACGAATTAAAAGAGGTTACGCATAATCATCCAATGTTGTCGCTTGATAAAACGAAAAGTGCAAGTGAGCTGGCTGATTTTGTCGGAAATAACGAATGTATTTTATCTGTTAAGTGCGACGGATTAACAACATCTCTTCGTTACGCAAATGGCAAACTTGTTAGCGCAGAAACAAGGGGGAATGGATTGAAGGGTTTTGACTGTCTCCAAAATGTACTTACAATGAACAACGTTCCGAAAGAAATTCCATATAAAGACAATCTAATTATTGACGGCGAATCCATTGTAGGATGGGACACTTTCAGAAGAATCAACGATAGTATTCTTGACGAATCGAAGAAATATAAACATCCAAGAAATCTCGCGTCCGGATCATTAGGTTTGCTTGACAGTAAAGAAGCAGCAAGTCGAAATATGAGATTTGTGGCATGGCGCGTCATAAAAGGATTTGAGCATAAATCCGTATATTCCGATTTAAAAAGAGCAGAATCCAATGGTTTTGAAGTTGTCCCGATGTGGTTCTATTCAAATAAACTAGGGAAAGAAATGCTTTCTATAATGCTCGACCAACTAAAAGAAAAAGCGGAATCAGAGAATATTCCTTATGATGGTGCGGTTATGGCGGTTGACGATTATTCTCTGGCTGAATCGATGGGACGTACTGATAAATTTTTCAGACACTCCATTTCGTATAAATACGAGGACGACCTGTTTGATACAGTTCTCACAGACATCGAATGGAATACTTCTAAAACGGGGCTGATCAACCCGGTAGCTATTTTCAAGCCGGTAGACCTGAATGGGGCGGTTACAACAAGAGCTACGTTGCATAATATCACGTACATCAAAGATATGATGCTTGGCATTGGAGACAGAATTAGAATTTATCGATCCAACATGGTCATTCCAAAAGTCCATGAAAGCATTGATAAAAGTGGACACTTCGAAATTCCGAGCAAATGTCCTGCTTGCGGAGCACCTACGAAGATCGCGAAAGAAAACGATTCGGAGACCCTGTATTGCACAAATGAAAATTGTAAAGGGCGATTGCTTGGTAAACTGAGTCATGCGGCAAGCCGCAACGCACTCAACATCGACGGATTATCAGAAGCAACTATCAAAAAGTTCATTGAGTTTGGCTGGCTCGATTCTATCGAAAGTTTTTTCCATTTATCGGATCACAAATCAGAAATTTCTCATCTTTCCGGATTCGGCAAAAAATCCACAGAAAAATTACTTGTAGCAATTGAATCTTGCCGACACACTACGCTCGACAGATTTCTATATGCTCTGTCAATTCCTATGGTTGGCAAGACCGTCAGCAAGCAGATTTCAGATCTCTGTGATGGAAATTTCGAAAAATTATGTACGTTAATTACTTTACACGGAGCGTCATATTTCAATTGTTTAGATGGAGTTGGAGATTCTATCACCTCGTCCTTAAATAGCTTCTGGAATGCCAATCAAAATAAAGTAATTAACGTATCTAAAAATTTCGTTTTTGAAGAAAATCAGCCAACTGAAACGACCTCTGAGCTATTCGGAAAAACATTTTGTGTCACCGGAAGTCTGAAACATTTTTCAAATAGAGACGAATTGAAACAGAGAATAAAAGATATGGGCGGTAAAGTTTCTGACTCTGTTACCGGCAAAACATCTTTTCTTATCAACAATGACTCAAAAAGCACATCTGGCAAAAACAAGAAGGCTCATGAACTCAACATCCCGATTATCACAGAAGAACAATTTTTAGAAATGATTGGAGGAAATTAACATGACAACTGTAAAAATCAATCTGAACAACACCAACAAGATCAAAGATTTCGTAAATGCGGCAAGAAGCTTCGAATCTGATATCAATGTCCGTAATGAGCGGACACTTATCGACGGAAAAAGCGTTTTAGGGCTTTTTGACCTCGATTTATCCCGAAATGTGTACGCAGATCTCATTTCTGACGACGAAAACGAGATTTTTCGGTTCAAAACGGTCATGGAGGCGTTTTCCTGATGGTTGTGATTTTAGTGGGTGCCAGTTCTACTGGAAAATCAAGCATTTCAGACGCTCTTTTTTCGAATTTTGCCTATGAAAGAGTGATTTCATTTACTACTCGAAAACCTCGTCCGGGAGAGACGGACGGACTCGATTATGTCTTCATTGATGAGACCGAATTCAAAAACAAGATTGCCAGCGGAGATATCGTGGAACACGAAGAGTATTCCCAGAACAGATTCTACGGATCGTCCAGATATCAGTATCTCGGAGATGAGGACAAAGTTGCAATCCTAACTCCTCACGGCGTCAGAAGTCTTAAAAAGAAAATGCCAGAACTGGATTTGTTCGTTGTATATATTAAAGCTCCTCTAAAAGAAAGAGCGATTCGATACATCAACAGATGTGGTAGCAATTTTACATATTCTGACATGACAGAACTTTCCGAGAGAATGCAGCGAGACTTTGGGATGTTTAACGGATTTGAAGATGAAGCAGACCTAATCATTGAAAACTCGGATGAGTATACACCGCAAATCCAGGCATTCACGATCGTGACTGCAATCGAAAGAAGAAAGAACCAGTCGAATGAAAGAAATTAAAAATTTTATATTTTGTCAAAACAGGAAATGTTTTAAAACGGAGTGCTTGCGCCACAATGTAAACACTCCGTTTGGAGTAATTATTACAAGAGCAACTTTCTCAAATAAGAAAGGACGGTGTGAAGGTTATGTTACAGAACAAGATGGTGTATCTGAGTGGATCATGCAAGAATGAGACTCTTGACGACAGATCTGGATGGAGGAGTGACTGTGTTACGTGGTTTTGTAAAAACGCTGACAGATTTATTGCTTTTAACCCTGTGGCCTATTTTGATTATGATCGCAATGATCATAAAACTGAGCTTGAGGTTCTTGACTTTGAGCGAAGAGCGGTCAAAAAGAGCGATGTGATGTTGGTAAATCTGAGAAATATTGAAAAATCCGTTGGGACGATCTGTGAATTAGCATGGGCTTTTGAATATGACATTCCAATTGTGGCGTTCTATGAGTCCGAAGATGAATACGAATTACAGCTTCATCCGTGGATTGAAAACATGTGCGACAGAATTGAATGCGGAGTTGGCGCTATGGAAAAAGCCCTGCGTTACGTTCGAGATTATTACAGCGTTTTCTAAAAATGTGAATTCGCAGATGGAGAATAATATAGTAGGGCTTATGCCACTTATTTGCGAAAGGAGTTGAAGCAAGATGTCTGATACGGAGAGAGAAACGTTGATCGAGCTGATTTGTGCGGAACAGACTCATATGATCGTGAAAGATAATACATCATATACGTCTGATCGGTACATGTTTCTTGAGCAGCTTAAAGTGAAGATTAAAGACATGAGAGGTAGCTGAATGCCGGATATTACCATGTGTTCAAATGAAAATTGCCAGATGAAAAATAGCTGTTTGAGACATACTGCGCCACCGGATAAATATCAGAGTTGGAGTGATTTCGGTGGATTTTGCAACGAGGGAACAAATTACAGCTATTACATGCTGGATTGGAGAACTGATTTAGAAGGGAGTGGTGTGAATGCGTGTAATTAAAAGAGATTGTTCTGAAGTTGAATTCGATAAAATGAAAATTTCTTCCGCTATTTTAAAGGCTATGAAAAATGGTTCTGGTATTGTAAAACCGAAAATTGCTGACGAAATTGCAAACGAAATCGAAGAAGAATGCAAAGATAAAGACGAAGTAAGCATTTCTGATATTGAATCAATGGTTTATGACAAGCTGATTACAAAGAAACAGAGACTTACCGCCAAAGCTTATGAAGGATATAGAAGTATTCGTGAATTTCAGAGAGAAAACGAAAATACTACAGATGAAGAAATCGAAGAGTTGCTGACTGGCACAAGTGAATATTGGGCCACAGAAAACTCAAACAAAGATGAAAAGCTTGTCACCACGCAGAGAGATTATATGGCAGGAATTGTCAGCAAAGACATGTGCAGAAGATATTTGCTGCCGCCAGAAATCGTACAGGCTCATGATGATGGGATAATTCATTTTCACGATATTGACTATTTCGGTCAGAAAACTCTATACAATTGTTGTCTTGTAAACATTGAAGATATGTTGCAAAACGGAACCGTTATAAGCGGAACGTTGATTGAAAAGCCACACAGCTTTTCGACTGCTTGTAATATAGCAACTCAGATTATTGCGCAGGTTGCAAGTAGTCAGTACGGAGGACAAACGATAACTTTGTCCCATTTAGCGCCATTCGTAGATGTAAGCAGAAAGAAAATAGAGAAACAAGTACAAGAAGAGTTTTCTCTTGTTGCAGATACGTATCTGGATGAGGAAGAAATCCGGGAGCATGTCGTTGAAGAAAGATTGAGAGATGAAATCAAAAAAGGTGTTCAAACAATACAGTATCAAATTTTGACCCTCTTAACAACGAACGGACAAGCGCCTTTTCTCAGTGTTTGCATGTATTTGGGAGAAGTACCAGCTGGCCAAACAAGAGATGATTTGGCAATCATCATAGAGGAAGTTTTAAAACAGAGAATTCAAGGCGTAAAAAATGAGAGTGGAGCTTGGATTACTCCAGCGTTTCCAAAGTTATTGTATGTATTAGATGAAAACAATACATACAAGGAAAGTAAATATTTCTACTTAACAGAATTGGCTGCTAAATGCACCGCTAAAAGAATGGTCCCAGATTATATTTCTGCAAAAGTGATGAAACAGTTAAAAGACGGAGACGTTTACCCATGTATGGGATGTAGAAGTTTTCTTACTGTAGATCGCTTCTCAAAAAATAAAGGGAACATTTCCGAATCTTTGAATTTCTCAACAAATTCCAATAAATACTACGGCAGATTCAATCAAGGTGTTGTAACAATCAATCTTGTGGATGTAGCTCTGTCGTCAAATAAAAATATGGATGATTTCTGGACAATTTTCGACGAAAGACTTGAATTGTGCCATAAGGCCCTACGAATTAGACACGAGAGACTTCTCGGAACATCTGCGGATGTGGCTCCTATTCTTTGGCGATATGGAGCGATTGCAAGACTTAAAAAGGGTGAAAAAATCGATAAGCTTCTTTACGATGGATATTCAACTCTTTCACTTGGTTATGCAGGGCTGTACGAATGCGTCAAATATATGACCGGCAAATCCCATTCCGATCCGGAATCAATGCCGTTTGCACTAGAAGTTATGCGACATATGAACAATAAATGTGAAGAATGGAAAGCGGAAGAAAATATTGATTACAGTCCATATGGAAGTCCAATTGAAAGTACAACATATAAATTTGCTAAGTGTCTAAAAAAACGATTCGGAATTATAGAAGGAATAACGAATAGAAATTATATCACAAACTCATATCACGTTCCTGTTTTCGAAAAAATAAATCCGTTTGACAAGCTGCTTATAGAATCGGAATATCAGAAGTTAAGTGCAGGCGGCGCAATTTCATATGTCGAAACCTCAGATCTGACTAAAAATCCAGAAGCAGTTGTTGAAATGATTCAGTTTATTTACGAGCATATCATGTACGCCGAACTAAATACAAAAAGCGATTATTGTCAAGTTTGCGGATACGACGGAGAAATTAAGCTGATCGATGAAAACAATTCGCTTATATGGGAGTGTCCAAACTGTGGAAACCGTGATCAGAGTAAAATGAACGTCGCAAGAAGAACCTGCGGGTACATCGGAACAAATTTCTGGAACAAAGGAAGGACTCAGGAAATTGCAGAAAGGTACGTTCATTTGGACGACCATTCACAGGAGGAATAAATATGAGATACGCATCAATGCGTAATCTTGACATATCAAATGGGGAGAACATAGGAGTCTCCCTATTTGTTCAAGGTTGCCACTTTCATTGTAATAACTGTTTTAATTCTGAGACATGGGACTTTGAAGGAGGTTATAGTTGGACAGAAAAATCTATAAAAGACTTTTTGAATTTGATCAATAGATCATATATTAAGCGCGTTTCAATTCTTGGAGGAGAGCCATTGACCTCTCGAAATGTCGAAGAAATTTTTCATCTCATCTCAACAATTCGTAAATTATTTCCAACAAAAACAATTTGGCTTTACACAGGATTCACATGGGAACAAATCATGAATCCAACAAATTCAGATGATATTTTACGCAAAGAAATAGTTTCACAATGCGACGTTGTAGTAGATGGAGAATATATAGATGAGTTGCGAGATATCACTCTGAAATGGAGAGGATCAAGCAACCAGAGAGTGATTGATGTAAAAAAAAGCATTGAAAAAGGTGAGGTGGTTTTATGGTCGGATTAATTATCGGAGTGTTAGGCGTTGGATACGCTGTGTCACTTGTGGCGTTTGCCGTAGCAGTCCATAACGCAAAAAAAGAACAGGAAAAATATAGAAATTGAGGTCCTCTGTATGAATAAAAGATACGAACTGAATAAAGAAGCTACACAGAAAAAGCTGAGAGATAACGGTTTCCACTGTGGGGCGTTCCGAAAGCCTCTATATAAAAAATATGTGTTTCTGGTGATAAAGATCGAAAACGATGAACAAGGATCGTTTATCTGTGAAAATATCGAAGATGATAAAGGTCAGATTTATGTTCCATATTACGACAGGAAATACGGAAGAAATGAAGTAAGAGACACCGTAATCAAACACTACAACCGCTATATGCGAGAATTAGTAAAGAAAGGAATTTTGGTAGATACATATGCAGAAGATTGCTAAATTTACAAAAATTAGTTACGAGCAGTTCGAAAAGGACTTTCCGGATTTTGATAAAGTCAGAACAAAAGAAAGATACGACAGCATTTTGCTTCCTATTAGAAGCACAGCAGGATCTGCTGGATATGATTTTAGATCCACAATCAACGCCGTTCTTAATCCCGGTGACAGTGTACTAATCAATACCGGTATTAGATGCGAAATGGAAGAAGGATGGGTTCTGCTAATGGCACCGAGAAGCAGTCTTGGATTTAAGTATCGTGCACAGCTCGATAATACATTAGGAGTCGTGGACTGTGATTATTTTTTTGCAGATAATGAAGGTCATATCAAGATCAAAATCACGAACGACTCGAAGGAGAATAAAGTATTAGAAATTTCAGCTGGCGATAAGATCGCGCAGGGAATTTTCGTTCCGTTTGGTATCACCGTAGATGATGCAGCAGATGGAGTTCGTACCGGCGGAATCGGTAGCACAGGTAAATGAGTAAAAGAATTTTAGGAGGAACATTCCAATGAACAAAAAAGTTTTAGCAGCGATGCTTTCAATCGCGATCCTTTGTCCTGCCTGCGGGCAGGATATTAAGGCGGCAGAAACAGAAGGAACTACAAATGTAACATATGAAGCGGTTGATGAGTATGAATACTTCAACGCGATGATCGATACTTATTATGATGCAATGAATGCAGAACTCGGAGTTATTGCATGGCTAAAAAATACTGATCCGGAAGAGTATATTGTCCAGCATAAGCAGATCACAGAAAAATACCATGATTTATACGATCTGGATGTGTCGGAAAGCATTTACGACGTATTTTCGGAAGAGGATATTCAGACGGTTGCAAGAGTTATCGAGTCGGAAACAAAAGGTGCACCGTTTATGAGCAAGGTTCATGTAGCAAACGTGATATTCAATCGCTATCAGGACAGTACATGCAATTTCCCTAGTAATCTTTCAGAAATCGTCACTCAGGACAAGCAGTTTGCAAGACAGGCTAAGAGCGCCACAGAAGAAACCATTCACGCTATGGAGTACGCATATATATTAGGCGATACGACAGATGGTGCGATGTGGTTCAACGTGGACGGGATTAAGTCTTGGGCGGAAAGAAATCGAGAGCGCTTATTTACAGACGAAGTTGGTCACACTTTTTATCGATAATATTAGGAGGAGTTTTATTGACCGAAAAATACAATAATATGGAAAGAACAGATCTGATTTTGCAATGTGTCGAGAAAGATGAAGAAATTCAATTTTACGAAAAACAAATAAAAAAACAACAAGTCCTTACAAAAAGTGATATTATGGAGCAGTTCCATTGCGAAAGTGATAAGGCTTTGAGAATTTTAAAAATGATGTTCCAGATGGGATATGGAAATAAAATCGGCAAAGAATATTATGTCTCTCTGAATTCGCAGCTTGATTTTTTAGATAAAATGAGAGGAAAAGAAGTTTTCATATAGTGTGTCGTTGTGTTTGGACACGTTTCAACTATCACTTTCAACTATCACCTTTTAAAAAGACTTGCTAAAAACGAACAAAAAACCTTTTAAATAAAGGGATTTATAGAATACTAATGCAAAATTGTAAATTACAAATAAGATCTGACTTTGTGCAGAGACAGGGCTGGCGCTTCGGCAATATTTGTCGGGCGTCAGCCCTTTTTTATCGTATGGGAAACTTTACATTTCCCACAAATGCCCCTTTAACAAAAGGCAGGAATGATGTATAATGAATATAATAAACGGGGTTTATTCCGAGGATTATAATCAAGTGGGAGGATGTATCATGAAAAACATTTTGTTCATCGCATCAGAAGGTGTGCCATTTATCAAGACAGGCGGACTGGCAGATGTGGTTGGATCACTGCCGAAGGGCATTGATAAGGAATATTATGATGTGAGGGTTATCCTGCCCAAGTATAACTGCATGCATCAGGATAAGAAGGATATGCTCCATTACAGAGATCACTTCTACATGGAATTTAACTGGAAAAACGAATATGTCGGCATTCTGGAAGCAGAATACGATGGGATTAAATATTATTTTATTGATAACGAATATTATTTTAACGGTTTTAAGCCGTACTGTGACAACGCTTTATTTGAAATTGAAAAGTTTGCATTTTTCTCAAAAGCTGCGCTGTCGATTCTGCCGGTGATCGGTTTCAGACCGGATTTGATTCACTGTCATGACTGGCAAACTGGTCTGATTCCGGTATATCTGCATGAACGCTTTGCAGGCGGTGAGTTTTATCGGGGTATCAAGACAGTTATGACGATCCATAACCTGAAATTCCAGGGCAAGTGGAGTATCAAGGAGGTTCAGAGCATTACCGGATTGCCGGATTACTATTTTGCACCGGATAAGCTGGAAGCATACAAGGATGCAAACCTGTTAAAAGGCGGTCTGGTATATGCGGATGCGATTACAACCGTAAGCCCGACCTATGCAGAAGAGATCAAGACACCGTTTTATGGCGAAGGCTTGGACGGATTGCTCCGTGCACGTTCGAATGACCTGCGTGGTATTTTGAATGGTATCGACTATGATGCGTTCAATCCGGAGACGGATCCTTACATCACGAACCGTTATAATGCAGTGAACTTCCGAAAAGAGAAGATTAAGAATAAACGTGCCCTGCAGGCGGATATGGGGCTGGAGCAGAATGACAAGACGATGCTAATCGGTATCGTATCCAGACTGACTGACCAGAAGGGCTTCGATCTGATTGCATACATGATGGATGAGCTGTGTCAGGATAATGTCCAGATTATCGTACTGGGTACCGGTGAAGAACGTTATGAAAACATGTTTCGCCATTTTGCATGGAAATATAACGGCAAGGTTTCCGCACAGATTTATTATTCTGAAGAGCTGTCCCATCGGATTTATGCGGCAAGCGATGCGTTTTTGATGCCGTCGCTGTTTGAACCCTGTGGTTTAAGCCAGCTGATGAGCCTGCGTTACGGAACCGTTCCGATCGTCCGCGAGACTGGCGGTTTAAAAGATACCGTATGGCCTTACAACGAATTCGAAGGAACCGGAACCGGATTCTCCTTTACGAATTATAACGCCCATGAAATGCTCGCAACGATCCGTTATGCAGAACAGATCTACTATGATAAGAAGCGCGAGTGGAATAAGATCATCGACCGTGCGATGGCAGCGGACTTCTCCTGGAATGTTTCCGCACAGAAATATCAGGAGATGTATGACTGGCTGATCGGACGTTGAATAAAATTAGAATGAAATAGGAAAGCTGCAGGCTGAAAGGTCTGCAGTTTTTTTGTATAAAACTTTCGCGGTGCGGGCATTCTGTGAAAAAAGGAAAGGCAGAATGCGATGATAAAACGGCAAAGGGTGATTTTGTCCGCGGTTGCGTGTCTGTGTCTGCTCCTCGGGATTGGAATTGGAGTAAACGGATGCGGTCAAAAAGGCGATCTGAGTGAAAAAGAAGAAAACTCTGTGGAAAGCCAGATGGGAGAGGTGCAGCAGGGCGTAGAACAAAATACAGACAATGCAAAACAGTTTCATGGAAATTCGGGCAACTCTGAAACGGGAGAACGGGCACGCACATCGGAACAGGTGCGCGCATCAGATCAGGATTTACAAAACAGAGGACAGGGCAGAAATGGACAGCTGCAAACGTCTGAATGGCAGCGTGCATCGACATGGATTGGAAGCGGGAGCGTGGCAGAATCCGGGCGTGTGACAGAAAATGTGCGCGCGACAGAATCCGGGCGGTCGGGAAGCCTGCTTGGGGGTGGAAGCGGCAGCGTAACGTATCAGGTAAAAACGGTGCAGGAAAATTTTCATGCGGAAGATGGGACGGTGCTGTATCAGCTACAGCTGTCGTGGCCGTATTTTGCCGGGAAGGCGGGCGGAGTCCTGCAGGTCAATCGTTTTTTCGAGGACTGGAAAAATGAAAAGCTGCGCATTTATGAAGCGGATGGGGATTCCATCCGACAAGCCGCGTTGGAAATCTATCGGGAGAGCAAAGACAGCGGATGGACGGGCAGTTGGACAGAGCGCTATCGCGTCAGTCGGGTGTGCACGAAAGGGCAGTATGTGAGCGTTTTGCTGGATTCTGATTTAAAGGAAGGAAACTTGAAAAAAATCCCGCACCGGGAAAGCTATGTGCTTGATCTCGAAAGCGGGCAGCAGGTGACGCTGGAAACATTGTTGGGAAAATCCAGAGAGGAATGTTATCAGCTGCTGCAGGAGGCGTATCGTGACAAACTGCGCGAAAATCCGGGCGTTTATTATGCGGATGCGGAAGAAAAAATTGCAGCGTTGAATCCGGAGAAAATTGGCTGGTATTTTACGGAAACAGCGATCGTCTGCTATCTGGAGCCGTACACAATTGCCCTGCCGGAAGAGGGCTATGTGGAGGCAGAGCTGCCGATTGAGGATGATCGTGAATAAAATTCTGTGGTTCGGAAATACTCATCAGGAAAACCGTGCGGTTTTCAAGCAAAAATGTCTGTAGAAACGGAGGCAGAAGATTGAAAAATAAAATTTTTCAATCGCGAGATTTGTGTCTGCGCGCACTTGACACAAACTCGACATGCGCAAAAAGCGTGCGCAGAAATGAGAGGAAAATATGAACTTATCGGAACTGGAACTGCAGAATTTACGTCACCTGATCGGCGGATACGATACGACGCATTGCAAGATGCAGGAATATGCGGAGTGCGCACAGGATGCGAAAGTGAAGCAGTTTTTCGAAAAAGGCGCGAAGTCCGCGATGGAGAACAAGCAGGCGTTGATGGATTTCCTGCGCTGAGCAGGGGCAAGGAGAGGAATATGTTTGAGGATAAGACGATGGTAGCAGACACGCTGGCAGGAATCAACGGAGAACTGATGCGGTTTGGCGAGATGATTCCGCAGACAGAAAATAAAGAGTTAAAAACAACCCTGAAACAGTTTCGGGCTGCGTGCGAGCAGTCTCAGGAAGAGCTGTATCAGATCGCACGGGAAAAATCCTATTATGTTCCTGCAGCTGAGGCAACGCAGAAGGAGATCGAGCATGTGCGGAACCTGTTTTCCAAAAGCAGCCTGTAGGCAGAAGCAGCGGCGGGATAATCCGCCGCTGTTTTTTGTTCTCGTATAGGAAACTTCGTTTCCATACGATAAAAATGCTCCGCGAGAATGTGCCAAGGCACATTCTTTTTTAAAGACAATGGAATGCTTGCAGAGCGTGCATTCTATTGTTTTTAGTCCTCCACCATCCGGATGCCGGAAATATCCGTCGAAATCACCATAGAGTAGTTCGTGTGGTAAATAACGAATCCAGGCTTTGCACCGGCCACCTTTTTGACCTGTTTTTTCTCTACATAATCGACTTCGATTTTTTCCTGATCGCGTCCGGTGGAGTAGTGGGCGGCAAGACGTGCGGCTTCTTCAAAGGTTGCGTCCGGAAGCTCTTTTCCGCCGGTTTTTACGATGACATGAGAACCCGGTCTGCCCTTTGCATGGAACCACCAGTCGTTGCCGACAGCAAACTTAAAGGTCAGTTCCTCATTTTGCAGGTTGTTCTTACCGACATACATGGAAAAACCATCGCTGCTGATATAGTGGAACGGACGGCTTGTGATTTTTACCTTTTTGGAACCGCCTTTTCGGCGGATATAGCCGCTTTCGATCAGCTCTTCCTTGATCTGAACAAGGTCTTCCTCAGCACGTGCGATGTCGAGGGCGTTCGCAACGGATTCCAGATGCTCGATTTCATCATGCACCTCTTTGGTCAGGGCAGTCAACGCCTCATTGGTACGTTTCAGTTTATTATATTTTTCAAAATATTTCTTCGCATTTTCTCCGGCAGTCAGCTGCGGATCGAGGGGGATTGTGACAGGTTCGCCGTTGTAGTAATTGACCGCCTCGAGGGATTTGTCACCGGGCTGTGCACTGTAACCGTAGGTATTTAATAACTCGCCCCAGATGCGGTATTTGTCGCGTTTTTCGGTGTCTTTAAGCTGCTTTAACTGGAGGTCGTATTTTTTGACATTGCGCTCGAGGGCGGTGGATACGATTCTGCGCAGGTCAGAAGAACGCTGACGGATGCGGGTGATTTTGTTTTTCTCCGCATAATAATCTTCCAGAAGCGACGAAATTTCCGCATAGTCTTTGCGGCTGGATTCCGGATAGGAGGTCAGCTTCAGCGCGGCATATTCTGCAGGCACGTCGTTTTCATAGACGATACAGGGAGAAAACTGTCCGTTTTTCACCTGGGTGATGATCTCAGAAAATGCGTTCCAGAGAGATTCTTTATCGGCATCTGTACATGCAGCGGTAGAAAGTGCGGCATGCCCGCCGGCACGGAAGCAGATTTCGTGTGAAATTGCAGGAGAGAGTCCGGTGAAAGTCGTATAAAGCGCCTTGAAACAGTCGCAGGGCTTTAAAAAGACCTGTTCCATAAAAAGGGTGCGGTCTGCAGTGAGCGGGTCGAATTTTTCCTGGGTGTGAGGGATGAACCACGGCTTGCCGGGCAGAACCTCGCGGACAGAGCTGACCAGACCGGAAATGTGCTTGATACTATCCAGTATTTTGTTGTCCTCATCGCAGAAGATGATGTTGCTGTGCTTTCCCATGATTTCGACGATCAGCTTTTTGCGGCGCAGATCACCCAGCTCATCCAGGTGTTCCAGTTCAAAAATGACGATTCGTTCCAGACCAGGCTGGGAAATGGAGACGATACGCGCATTCTGGACATACTTTCGAAGCAGCATACAGAAATTCGGCGCGGTCATGGGGCTTGGTTTATTGTCGCGCGTTAGATAGATGAGCGGCAGGGAAGCGCTTGCAGAGAGACAGAGACGCTGCTGACCGTTTTTGCCTTTAATCGTGCAGAGCAGCTCGTCAGGTTCAGGCTGGGCGATTTTGGACAGCCGACCGTCTATGAGATTGTCCTGTAAATCTTTTACAATATTTGCAATGGTAATGCCATCAAATGCCATGAAAATTCCTCTTTTCTTTCGGTCCGGGACCGGTAATGCGTCAAGTCTGTGCAGGGAGGGCTGACAATATCTGCACAGACACTATTATCAGTATAACAGAACGGGCAGCGAATGAAAAGGGGCGTGGGAAAAACGCACGGCAAACGCAAGGATGATCCTTCCTGCGTTTGTCATGGCTCACCCCAACAGAAATCCTTGACGGAATCCAGGTCGGCGATTATAATAAAATGGATTATGGGAATTCCAATGTTGCCGGCAAAATGCGCCGGTCGGATGGGAGAACAGATGATAAAGAGTATGACGGGATTTGGCAGATGTGAGATCTGCGAGGATAACCGCAAATTTACAGTGGAGATGAAATCGGTCAATCACCGGTATCTGGACGTGAATTTAAAGATGCCAAAGAAGCTGAATTTCTTCGAAGCTGCGATCCGCAATCTTCTGAAAGAGTACATCCAGCGAGGCAAGGTGGATGTTTTTATCACCTACGAGGATCTCGGGCAGGAGAAGGTCAGCATTCGTTATAATAAGGATGTGGCTGCGAAGTATCTGGATTATTTAAGACAGATGTCGGCGGATTTCGGACTGGAAGACGACACGAAGCTGTCTTCCCTTGCGCGGTTTCCGGAAGTATTTTCGATGGAAGAGGAAGAACCGGACGAAGACGGAATCTGGAAGACGTTAGAAAAGGCGCTGCGCTCGGCGGCAGAGGGCTTTGTCACTGCGAGAGTGCGCGAGGGGGAGGCGTTAAAGACCGATCTGTGCGCAAAGCTCGACGAGATGAAAGGCTATGTGGATTTTATTGAAGAGCGTTCTCCGCAGATTGTTTCGGAATACCGTCAGAAACTGACCCAGCGGGTACAGGAGCTGCTCGGCGACGTCAAGGCAGACGAGAGCCGCCTGCTGACAGAAGTTACGGTTTATGCAGATAAAATCTGTGTGGATGAAGAGATTGTGCGCCTGCAGAGTCATATTTCTGCAATGAAAAAGTCTCTGACAGATGGTGGAAGCATCGGCAGAAAGCTGGATTTCCTGGCACAGGAGATGAACCGCGAAGCAAACACGATCCTGTCCAAAACGACCGATCTGGAGCTGTCCAACTGCGGAATCGAGTTAAAGACGCTGATCGAAAAGGTACGCGAGCAGATTCAGAATATCGAGTAAAGGCGGAAACAGGATTGAGCCAGTTTATACATATCGGTTTTGGCAATATTGTCAATACGGATAAAATCATTGCAGTGGTCAGCCCGGATTCGGCACCGGTCAAGCGTCTCGTACAAAAGGCGAGGGAGACCGGAAACGCAGTGGATGCCACCCAGGGCAGACGAACGAAGGCGGTTCTTGTGATGGAAAACAGTCAGTTGATTTTGTCGGCGTTGCTGCCGGAGACGATTGCGGCGAGGGCTCAGCTGCCGCAGGATACGCAGCCGTCTGCAGAGGAGGAAAAACAGGATGAATCATAGAGGATTGCTGGTCGTAGTGTCCGGCTTTTCCGGCGTCGGAAAGGGTACGCTGGTCAAAAAGCTCGTGACAGAATGTGACAATTATGCACTTTCCGTATCCATGACGACAAGAAAGCCGAGAGAGGGAGAAATCGACGGCGTTTCTTATTTTTTCGTGGATCACGATACGTTTGAACAGACGATTGCACAGGATGGACTTGTGGAATACGCAAGCTATGTGGGCAATTATTATGGCACGCCGAAGGCATGGGTCGAAGAGCAGCGCAACAGCGGCAAGGACGTTGTGCTCGAAATCGAAGTGCAGGGCGCACTGAAAGTAAAGGAAAAGTTTCCGGACGCAGTGCTGATTTTTGTGCTGCCCCCGTCTGCAAAGGAGCTAAAGAGCCGACTGGAAGGCCGCGGAACGGAAACACAGGACGTGGTTTTAAAGCGTCTTTCCCGCGCAGAGGAAGAATCTGCGTTTGTAGAGCAGTATGATTATATTGTAGTCAATGACGATCTGGGAGTGTGCATGGAGGCGGTCAACGGGATTGTCCGTGCAGAGCATCAGCGCCCGAATCTGAATTTGGAGCATATTACAAACTTAAAGGAAGAGCTGAACGCTCTCGTGAAAGGAGAAAATTAACATGTTACATCCTTCTTATTCTGATCTGATGAAAGTCGTAAACAGCGAGGTAGAACCCGGCGAAGAGAAGATTGTAAACAGCCGTTATTCCATCGTAATGGCAACAGCAAAAAGAGCAAGACAGATCATAGGCGGACATGAGCCGATGGTAAAGGTAAAGCCCGGCGAGAAGCCGCTTTCCATCGCTGTAGATGAGCTCAATCAGGGCAAGATCAAGATCCTCGGCGAGGAAGAGGAAGAAGATTAAATCTCCTGGAAAGGAACAACATATGCAGATTTTATTTGTATCCCTGGGTTGTGATAAGAACCTGGTGGACACGGAAATGATGCTCGGTCAGCTGGCGGAAAAGGGCTATACCTTTACCGATGATGAGGCGGAAGCGGACATTGCGGTTGTCAACAGCTGCTGTTTTATCGGCGACGCCAAGGAAGAGAGCATCAACACGATTCTGCAGCTTGCAGAATTGAAAACGGAAGGACAGTTAAAGGCGCTGATCGTCTGCGGCTGTCTGGCACAGCGTTACAAAGATGAAATTCAGACGGAAATTCCGGAGGTGGATGCGATCATTGGCACGACGGCGATTGATAGGATCGTAGAAACGGTCGATTCCGTCCTGGCAGGAAAAAGCGAGAATCATCTCGAAGATATCGACCGCGCCTGCGTTTACGGGGTTCCGAGAAGTGTTACGACAGGCGGACATTTTGCGTATCTGAAAATCGCAGAGGGCTGTAATAAGAGATGCACCTACTGCGTTATTCCCTCTGTGCGCGGCAATTACCGATCGATTCCGATGGATTCCCTCGTGCGTGAGGCAAAAAAGCTGGTGGAAAACGGTGCGAAGGAGCTGATCTTAGTCGCACAGGAGACGACCGTTTACGGCATCGACCTTTATGGGGAAAAGATGCTGCCGGAGCTTCTGCGCAAGCTTTGCACGATCGAAGGGCTTGTCTGGATTCGCCTGCTTTACTGTTATCCGGAAGAAATTACAAAAGAGCTGATTCAGGTCATGAAGGAGCAGCCGAAAGTCTGTCACTACCTGGATATGCCGATTCAGCATGCATCCGATAAAATTCTTGCGAAAATGGGACGCAAAACCCGGAAAGAAGAGCTGGAAGGGATTATAGCAAAGCTTCGGGAAGAAATCCCGGACATCTGTCTGCGTACAACATTGATTTCAGGTTTCCCCGGAGAAACGGAAAAAGACCATGAAGAGCTGTTGGATTTTGTCAATCGGATGGAATTCGACCGCCTTGGTGTTTTCCCATATTCTCAGGAAGAAAATACGCCCGCCGCAGAGATGCCGGATCAGGTGGAGGAATCCGTGAAGCTGGAGCGTCAGGCGGAAATCATGGAGCTGCAGCAGGATATCGCGTTTGACAAGGACGAATCCATGATCGGACGCTCGCTGCTTGCGATGATCGAGGGCAAGGTGGCGGACGAAAATGCTTATGTGGCGAGAACCTACCGCGATGCGCCCAATGTGGACGGATATCTGTTTATCAACACTTCCAGAGAACTGATGACGGGAGATTTTGTACAGGCAAGAGTTACAGGCGCTTATGAATACGATCTGATAGGAGAATTGGAAGATGAATTTACCAAATAAACTGACGATGGCGAGAGTCATCATGATTCCGTTTTTTGTTATTTTTATGCTGACTGGATGGGGTGGAGAGGCCTCTAAATGGATCAGCCTTGCAATTTTTATTGTGGCAAGTCTGACGGATCTGCTGGACGGTCACATCGCAAGGAAGCATAACCTGGTTACCAACTTCGGTAAATTTATGGATCCGCTGGCAGATAAGCTGCTGGTGTGTTCTGCAATGATCTGCCTGGTGGAAATGGGACGGATTCCGGCATGGATCGTTATCGTGATCATCAGCCGTGAATTTATCATCAGCGGCTTCCGCCTGATCGCTTCTGACAATGGACGCGTGATCGCAGCAAGCTACTGGGGCAAGTTCAAAACGACGTTCCAGATGGTTATGATCTGTCTGATGATTGCCAATATCGAAGCACTGTCCGTATTGACCACGATTGTAATGTGGGTGGCGCTGGTGCTGACAGTGGTATCTCTGGTAGATTATCTGATGAAAAACAAAGACGTGCTCAAAGACCAGCACTGATCAGGATAAAAGTTCTGCTTTGCCGTAATGTGGCTTTTGCAGAGTACTTTTATGAATTTTAGGAAAAGACAGGCGCGCAGCGCATGACGCTTTTTTATGACAATAGAATGCTCGCAGAGCGTGCATTCATTGTTTGCGCATGTGCCGCGCGCCTGAGCTGTTATATGGAAAAACGGAAAATACAGCGCAGGATTTCCGAAAACGCAGACAGGAGGAAGATTGAAAAATAAAATTTTTCAATCACGAGATTTGTGTCTGCGCGCACTTGACACAAACTCGACATGCGCAAAAAACGTGCGCAGAAATGAGGAAAATTATGACAGTAGAATTGATTTCAGTCGGAACAGAGATTTTGCTGGGAAATATCGTAAATACGAACGCAGCGTGGCTGTCGGAGCAGTGTGCGCGGCTGGGGCTTTCCTGTTACTATCAGAGCGTAGTCGGCGACAACGCGGTACGCTTAAAGGAGCAGATACAGCAGGCTCTGAACCGTTCGGATATCGTTATTTTGACAGGCGGACTGGGGCCTACGACGGATGACCTGACCAAAGAGACTGCAGCGCAGCTGATGGGGAAAGGTCTGGTGATGGATATGCACAGCCTGGAACGCGTCGAGGCGTATTTTAAGGCGCGCAGGATCGAAATGACCGAAAATAACAAAAAACAGGCGCTCTGCCCGGAGGGAGCAATGGTGCTCGACAACGATAACGGTACAGCACCGGGACTGATTCTGGAAGAAAACGGAAAGCGTATGATTTTGTTGCCCGGACCTCCGAACGAGTTGCATCCGCTGTTTGAGCAGCAGGTAAAACCGTATTTACAGAAGCTCAGTCCGGAAATTTTCTATTCCCGCACCGTAAAGCTGTGTGGAATCGGTGAGAGCAAGGCTGCAGCGATGATTCAGGATATGATCGATGCGCAGACGAATCCGACGATCGCGCCCTATGCCAAAACCGGCGAGGTACATCTGCGTGTGACTGCCCGTGCAAAAGACGAGCAGGAGGGCAAAAAGCTGGTGAAGCCAGTTATACGCGAGCTGAAAAAACGCTTCGGTGAAATGGTTTACACGACAAAGGAAGAGCGGACGCTGGAAGAAGCGGTTGTGAAGCTGCTAAAGAAAAATAAGATGAGCATTACCTGTGCGGAATCCTGCACCGGAGGCCTTCTGGCTGGCAGAATTGTCAATGTGGCGGGAGCATCCTCCGTGTTCCAGACCGGTTATGTGACCTACGCGAATCAGGCGAAACGACGGCTCCTTGGCGTAAAAAAGAGCACGTTAAGGGAATTCGGTGCGGTCAGCACGCAGACGGCAAAGGAGATGGCCTCCGGCGCGCTTGCGGCGGCGAAGGCAGACGTCGCGGTATCAATCACCGGAATCGCAGGACCAGACGGAGGAACGGCACGCAAGCCAGTCGGACTGGTTTATATCGGCTGCAGCGTGCAGGGACATACGATCGCGCAGGAATATCGATTTTCCGGAAACCGTGAAAAAATTCGCGACAATGCGGTATCCGCAGCGCTGACGCTGACGCGGCGCTGTATTTTGGAGAATTGTTCGAAAAAGGAGTGATCGAGGATGAAGAAGCACCAGAATCACTGTTATTTTACGGCTGTCTGCATCGCCTCGGCAATCTTTGCAGTTCTGCTATGCCTCGCCCTGTTCCTGATTGTGACGGGGGACCGCTCGGAGCTTGAACGTGTGGAGGCACAGGCGGCAGTCTTTCTGGAACAGATGGAGCAGGCGGCGGACTCTGCAAGGCAGAGCGCTCTTGCAGGTGCACAGGACAATTTTGGAAATTCGATGCCGGGGATGCCAGATGCTTCGTCAGGCATACAGCCTGGTCAGGCGGACTCTGCCTCCGGCAAATCCACGGATGAAACCTATGTTCCGTCTGCGGACGATGAGTATTATGAAAAAATCACGGATGCGATTCGCGATGACCTCCCTTACGGCGTGGAGTGGCAGGAGTGTGATTTGAGCCGCAAGCAGGAGGATGCGTCGTTTTATGCGTTGTATCCGAAGCTGACCGGTGAAATCAGGAATCGGGATTATTTGAATGAAATCATCGAAAAGCAGGCGCTTCTTTATAAAAATTACTGTCAGATGTACGTCGAACAGGCGGGCTTTGATTCCTGTCACATCCAGTGCTTTGGCTATGTCACGAACATGGACAGCGAGCATCTGAGTGTTGTGTTCGATCAGAAGTTTTATCTGAATAACCAGAGCATGCCGGGACTGTCTGCGATCAATATCGATGTGGAGACAGGGACAATCCTGAAAAAAGAACAACAGTTTAACTATTCGACGCGACTGGCAGAACGATTCCGCAAACAGTGCCAAAAACAGAACGGTCTGGAACTGTCAGAAAACGAGTGGCCGACGGAGATGCTCCGGAAGCTTCTTTCCTCGGATGGAGGTATTTTCTTCTATACGCCGGTCGGCCTGGAAATCGGGTTTAACTATAATGGCGTGAACAATCAGTTTGGATGGATGACGGCGACGATAAAGGACTACGAGGAATATCTGAAAAAAATGTAAAACAGCAGGGGACCGCCCGATTCCGTTATGGAGCGTGGGCGATCCCCTGCGTTGACGATTTATAGCATTGCACCGAAATCGGTCACGATCACCTGTCCCGTGATGGCGCGGGATTCGTCACTTGCGAAGAAAAGGATCACGTTGGCAACATCCTCTGCGGTGCAGGACGGTGTCTTTAAATTGCTGTGAGCAGCCATTGCGCCGATCATATCCGGGTCGAGCACGGCAGGATCAGTTCCGGTCGTCATCGGTGTGATGATATTCCCGGGGCAGATCGCATTGCAGCGGATGCCGGTCTGCTGGAAACGGAGCGCAGTGTGCTTGGTCACACCGATCACGGCAGCCTTGGAAGCGACATAAGCGGCCCCACCGCAGCCTTTTACGCCTGCTACGGAAGCGACGTTGACGATCGAAGCGCCCGACTGCATTCGTCTGGCAGCAGCACGCATACAGCGCATGGTTCCTTTCTGGTTTGTCTCAACAATGCGGTCGAGATCTTCATCCAAAAAGCGGTCGATTGGTTTTAAGCCGGTTTCCAGAATTCCGGCATTGTTGATGAGAATATCAATTTTACCGTATTTTTTCAGGACCAGCTCCATGAGCCGTTCGGGATCCTCCGGTTTGGAAATATCGGTGGAAACAGCAAAAGCTTCGCCGCCGGCGGCTTTAATTTCCTCGGCAACCTTCGTCAGGGCGGCCTCCCTGCGGGCGGTGATGACAACAACAGCCCCCTCTTTTGCAAACAATTTGGCGGTCGCTTCCCCGACACCGGAATTTCCGCCGGTGATGACAGCTACTTTTCCTTTCAAACGATCCATACAGTACCCTCCTTGTCTGTTTGATAATTTTATTATACTATTTTCAGACAGGGGAGGCAATCCTGAACTGTACCTCAAAAGATACCGGGGAAAGGCTGTTCAGACCGGTGTTTTTATGATATGCTGAAAAAACAGACTGCTATTCATACGAAGAATTTCTGGGGAAATGCATGCCGCGCATGAACCGTAACTTCTGTTGTTGACAAAATCGAACAAATGTTTTATGATAATACCAGAACATCCGTTCTTATGTAGAAGGAGACAGCATGGAAAGAGAAGAAAAATTAAAAGCGCTCGACGCAGCGATTGCAAAGCTTGAAAAAGAATATGGCAAGGGAGCAGTGATGAAGCTCGGCGACCCTGCCTCTCAGATGAATGTGGAGACGATCCCGACCGGTTCCCTGAGCTTGGATATTGCACTGGGACTGGGCGGAATCCCTAAGGGACGTGTCATCGAGATCTACGGACCGGAATCCAGTGGTAAGACGACGGTTACCCTGCATATGATCGCAGAAGTACAGAAAAACGGCGGAATCGCCGGATTTATCGACGCAGAGCATGCGCTCGACCCTGTTTATGCGAAGAATATCGGCGTAGATATCGATAATCTTTATATTTCCCAGCCGGACAATGGTGAACAGGCGCTGGAAATCGCGGAGACGATGGTTCGCTCCGGCGCGATCGATATCGTTGTTGTGGACTCTGTTGCGGCTCTGGTACCTAAGGCGGAGATCGAGGGCGACATGGGCGACAGCCATGTAGGCTTGCAGGCGCGTCTGATGTCCCAGGCACTGAGAAAGCTGACCGGTGTCATCAGCAAGTCCAACTGTACCGTGGTATTTATCAACCAGCTGCGTGAGAAGGTCGGCGTTATGTTCGGTAACCCTGAGACAACGACTGGCGGACGTGCGTTGAAATTCTACGCTTCGATCCGTATGGATGTGCGCAGAATCGAATCCTTAAAGCAGGGCGGTGAAGTGGTCGGCAACCGTACCCGTGTCAAAGTCGTTAAAAACAAGATTGCGCCTCCGTTCAAGGAAGCGGAATTCGATATCATGTTCGGAGAAGGTATTTCCGTTGTCGGGGATATCCTGGATCTGGCAGCGAACATCAACGTCGTGAACAAGAGCGGCGCATGGTATGCTTACGAGGGCAATAAGATCGGTCAGGGACGTGAGAATGCCAAAAGCTACTTAAAGGACCATCCGGACATCTGCGAGGAGATCGAGGAGAAGGTACGCGAGCATTACGGCCTGAAGAGAAAAACACCTGCAGACACAGCAGCAAAGTCTGAGAAAGCTGCGACAGGCAAAGTAGAGAAGTCCGGTGCAGACGCAAAAGAACAGAGCCTGACAGAAAAGGAGTAAGACGTACATGACAGTGACCCGGATAGAAGAATTGTCCCGGTCCCGCTGCAAAATATATTTAGAGGACAGTTTCGCCTTTGTATTATACAAAGGCGAACTTCGTTTATTCGGGGTGCGGGAACAGGAAGAGCTTTCAGAAGAATCCTATCGGGAGATCATGCAGGAGGTGCTGCCCAAACGGGCGACGCTGCGCTGTATGAACCTTTTGCAGAGCAGGGCGTATACGGAAAGCAAACTGCGCAGCAAATTAAAAGAGGGCGGTTATCCGCAGGAAAGCATCGACAGCGCGCTCGCTTATGTAAAATCCTATCATTATGTGGATGATCTGCAGTTTGCAAAGGATTACATCGTTAATCAGGCGGGAAAAAAGAGCAAACGCGTGTTGGAACAGGATCTGATCGCAAGAGGCGTTTCGAGGGATGAAATAGAAGCAGCATTTGCAGAAGCGGCAGAAAAGGGGGATGGACCGGACGAACTTGCGCTCGCGCAGATGTGGCTTGCCAAAAAGCGTTACGATCCTGCGCAGGCAGACTTTGCAGAGAAACGAAAGGCGGCGGCTTTTCTGTATCGCAAGGGCATCAGCGCGGAAACCGTCAGAAAAGCCATGGAGCTGGCGGATGAACTGTAACTACCGGGGCACCGATTTGTGCAGAATGGCACGGAATTACTTGACATCTGTAGTGGAATTGTATAAAATTGAGATGTTGTAAAATTGTTTATAAGAATGGGAATGAACATTCTATAACTGATATTGCACAATGAAAATTAAATAAGGAGGTGCTCCTGGAATGATGGTGCCAATCGTTATAACAGCAATTGTTACCCTGCTGATTGCTGTTCCGGTTACCGCACTGATCGCCTCTGCGCAATGTAAAAAGGGAATTGAGCAGAAGATCGGTAATGCGGATGACAAAGCCAGAGAAATCATTGATGAAGCGTTAAAGACTGCAGAAGCGAAGAAACGGGAAGGACTGCTGGAGGTGAAGGAGGAATCCATTCGTACCAAGAACGAATTGGATCGCGAGATCAAGGAACGCAGAGCCGAGGTTACCCGGTACGAACGCCGCGTGCAGCAGAAGGAAGAGAACATCGACAAGAAGACCGATGCGATCGAGAAGAAAGAAGCTTATCTGGCGAAGCGGGAAGAGGAGATGCGGAAGCAGAAGGAAGAGATTTCCCGATTGAACGAGCAGCGTGTCCAGGAACTGGAAAGAATCTCTGGTTTGACCTCCGACCAGGCAAAGGAATATTTGCTGAAAATTGTTGAAGATGATGTGAAGCATGAATCGGCCAAGATGATCAAGGAAATGGAACATCGGGCCAAAGAGGAAGCTGACAAGAAAGCGAAAGAATATGTGGTCAATGCGATTCAGAAATGTGCTGCAGATCATGTATCCGAAGCGACGATTTCTGTCGTACAGCTTCCCAGCGATGAAATGAAGGGGCGTATCATCGGACGGGAAGGACGTAATATCCGTACCCTTGAAACCCTGACCGGTGTTGATCTGATTATCGACGACACACCGGAAGCAGTTGTGCTTTCCGGCTTCGATCCGATCCGCAGAGAGGTTGCGCGGATTGCACTGGAGAAGCTGATTGTAGATGGACGTATCCATCCTGCCAGAATCGAAGAGATGGTAGAAAAGGCACAGCGTGAAGTAGAGACAATGATTAAAGAAGAGGGCGAGGCCGCTGTACTGGAAGTCGGCGTACACGGTATTCATCCGGAACTTGTCAGACTGTTAGGTAAGATGAAATTCAGGACGAGCTACGGTCAGAACGCATTGAAGCATTCGATCGAGGTAGCACATCTGTCCGGTCTGCTTGCTGCAGAGCTGGGACTGGATGTCCGTCTTGCAAAACGTGCAGGTCTGCTGCATGATATCGGTAAGGCAGTGGATCACGAAATGGAAGGCTCTCATATTCAGCTGGGCGCTGAGCTTTGCCGGAAATACAAAGAGTCCGCGACAGTCATCAATGCGGTGGAATCCCACCACGGCGATGTAGAGCCGACCTCTCTGATTGCCTGTATCGTACAGGCTGCTGATACAATTTCTGCAGCTCGTCCGGGTGCAAGAAGAGAGACGCTGGAAACCTATACCAGCAGACTGAAACAATTAGAAGACATTTCCAACAATTTCAAAGGTGTAGATAAATCCTTTGCCATTCAGGCGGGCAGAGAGGTTCGGGTTATGGTAGTTCCTGAGCAGATTTCCGATGCGGATATGGTACTCCTGGCACGGGATATTTCCAAGCAGATCGAAGCAGAGCTGGAATATCCGGGACAGATCAAGGTCAATGTGATCAGAGAGAGCCGCGTAACGGACTACGCGAAATAAGTAACGCTAAAAGGCGCGAAACCTATGTAAATATATTATTTACAAGGCTTCGCGTTTTTTTTATTATATTGATATAGGATAATGCCAGGCATCAAAGTCGGAGCTTTTGCCCGACCTCATAGGATCAAAAAGGGTGATGTGTTATGAAAAAACTGGGAAAGCTTCTCCGCAATATGCTGCTTGTCTGCGGCGTGCTGTTTATCATCGTTCTGCTTTTGCCGGATGACGAAGAAATGCCTGCAAATCAGGAACAGACGGGCGTAGAGACGGCGGCAGGTATAGGGACCCAGACGGGCACTGAGACGGCGGCAGGTGCAGAGCATGCGGCGGGTGCAGCGGAGAATTCCTTTCCGGAAGATATGGTAAAGGAGAAACAGACAGAGATAAAAGGCGATGGAAAGGACCAAGCGACCGTGTTTGTCTATATGAACGGTTCGGATTTGGAATCGGAGGACGGAGAGGCAACGGAGGATCTTTGTGAGATGCTTGCGGCGAACATCAGCAGCCAGGTCAATGTCCTCGTGGAGACGATCGGCACAAAAAGCTGGTCAAAAAGGCTTGGGATTGCCTCCGACCACACGCAGCGCTATAAGGTGGAAGCCGGGAACCTGATGCTTGTGGATGACAGCCTCGGCCAGCTGGATTGTACATCGCCGGATACGCTTGCA